>OMGY01000450.1_pt1 | contig 47890 bp, 52 predicted proteins | sample 1674461 | NCBI WGS metagenome assembly OMGY01 (sample SAMN05578579, study PRJEB25193) | human gut metagenome | biome: Human Microbiome; feature: human-associated habitat; material: feces | host: Homo sapiens | place: USA:Birmingham | reverse complement strand
CTTTTAAGCATACTTAAATGTCCATGAAGAGCTGTTAATGGTGTTTTTAATTCATGGGATGCATCTGATACAAATCTACTTTGCTCATGAAATGCTTCTTCTAATTCATCCATCATAGAATTAAAAACAATATTTACTTTATCTATCTCATCATTTAGTTCTGAAATTTCCGCTCTTTTATTAATACCATTTTCTTTTATTTCATTCATAGTTGTTGTAAGCCTTCTAAGTCTATTTATAAAATTCTTTGAAACATACATAGCTCCTATACCACTTAAAACCAATCCTAAAATTAATGTAAAAATTAAAATTGGAAAAGAGTTTTCAGTAAGATCCTTCAACATCTCATTTTCTCTAGCTATCTGTAATGTATATTCATTACCTGCTATTTTTATTGGTGCTGTTAGAACCATATATATATCTGAATCAAAAAATCTAGATTTAATTGAAATATTTTTATTTATATAATCAAGTTTAATATCTTCCCATACTTCAGATGAAGATGCATAATATATCTTATTGGGAGAATAAATCCTAACATATTCATCCTCATCTGATAAATGTTTTAAATATTCATAAAAACCACTTTCTGATATTTGTACATTTATATCTTGCGATAAATTAATTATCTCATTATACCTACTTTTTAATAAATCCCTTTCATATTCATCTGTAAACATCCAAAATGCAATTAGATGACCAATTGTATATATAATTAAAATTAAACTAATTATGAAAAATGACTTTTTCATAAATTCTAAAAATATAGGTACCTTTTTAGTTTTCATTATTAACTCCTCATAATATAACCAACTGATCTAACTGTTTGTATATATTCTTCTTTATTTTCATTATTTAGCTTTGCTCTTAAATATCTAATATATACATCTGTAACATTAGTTTCTGGTTCATATCCATATCCCCATATTTTTTCTAATAGTTCTTCTCTGGTAACTACCTTCCCCTTATTATCTATTAATATCATCAATAACTCATATTCTTTATTGGTTAAATTTATCTCATTACCATTTCTTTTAACAACTCTTGAACTTTTATTAATTGTAATATCCTTAAATTTTATTATGTAATTATTTAAATTATCTTGCCTTCTAAACACTACTTCAATACGTGCAAGTAATTCTTCTATTGCAAATGGTTTTGCTATGTAATCATCTGCTCCTATTTGAAGACCATTAACCTTATCCATTACACTATCCTTTGCACTAAGCATTATTATTGGAGACTGCTTTTCCCTTTTTAATCTTCTACATATTTCAAAGCCATTCATAGAAGGTAGCATAACATCCAATATTATAAGATCATATTCGTTTTTTAAGGCTTCTTCTAACCCTTCTCTACCATCTTCCTTAATACAAACATTATATCCTTCATATTCCAACTCTCCTTTTACAAAGTCAGAAATATTTGCTTCATCTTCAACAATTAATATGTTTTTCACAGTGATTACTCCTTTATAATTTAACTCATATTTGAATTTTAATCATAATAGCTATCTAAATCTGTAATAACACCAAAGCTAGAATTTACATCAGCCTTAATTAGCATATTATTTTTATCTTTTATTTTAAATTTATATTCAAAAGTAAAAGTATCTAAATCTAATCTTTTATTAACTCTTACTATTTCTCCTGGAACTGATTGAAGTACTATTGCTTTTGCTTCTTCAACTGTATAATTAATATTAGATTTTGCTATACTATACACAGTTGTAAATGCTGCAATACCTAATCCAGCTATTATGGCTACTCCTATTGACGCTCTTTTTATTATTTTTCTTTTATTTGTTTTTATTTTCTCTCTTATTGGTTCTAAATATTTATTCATATTATTTTCTCCTTTTTGTTAATCTGTAATTGAATTATATAATATGAATTAATACTTTTCATGAAATAAGAATGAGAATAAAATTAAATTTTTTTAATCTTTTTAATTCTACTTTCTTTATTATCTTGTACTACTCACCTTAAATGCTTTACAACGCTTCTTCATTACTTTACTTATTAAATGAAAATAAGCTAGATGAAGTATTTTACCTCATCTAGTCTTATATAAATTAATTATCTTTTTCTCTTCTTTCTATTACCTAGAAGTAATGCCAATATACTTGTTGAACCAACAATAATAGACTGTAATAAACCTACACTTGCTACATCTCCAGTTTGTGGATTAATATTTGGTTTATTAGGTTTTGAAGTACCATCGTTTGGTACATCTGGTTTTGAAGTATCATCATCTGGTTTATCTACAATATCTTTTGCCTTTACAGTAACTGTAATTGTTTTTACAGTAGATGCTCCATCTTTATCTGTTACTTTGTATGTAACATTGTATGTTCCAGCAACACTAGTATCTACATTATTTGCAATTATATTAGCTTGTATTAATGTAATATCTTTATCTTTTTCATCAAATGCTATTACTCCATCTAATGGATCAAATTTATCTCCTACTGTAAGTACCTTATCTATAGCATTTATAACTGGTACATGGTTTATTCCTGTTATTTTTGGATTCACCACAACAATAATTGTCTTTTCAGTTGCAAGACCTTCTTTATCTGCAACTCTATATATTACCTCATACTTTCCTGGCACCTTTGTATTAACTTCATTTTTAATTACATGCTCACTCTTAATGATAATTTGACCATCTTCAGGATCATCAGCTGTTACATCTTTTAATGGATCGAATGAATCACCTACAGTTAATACCTTATCTGTTGCAACAATCACTGGTGCTTTATTCACAGCTGGTGGTTGAGGTGTAGGTTTCTTTTCCCATATTGAATATAAATCAATTATATGATTTGATTTATCCGTTAATTTTGTCACTATTTCTTCATCTTTATATACTACTTGTCCATTTGGAGATGTTGCCCAACCCTTAAACTCATATCCATCTAAAGTAAATTCATTTTTATTTAATTGATAGCTTTGATCATAAACCATCTTCTGATTTTCCATTGTTCCTACTGCATTTGAATGGTTTTTATGGAATTTCACTTGATATTCAATAGGCTTCCACTGTGCAAACAATGTGATTTGACCATCATTTTCTGCAACCAAGTTATTTACCATTTGCTGATCTGTATATATATTTCCATTAATATCTTTCCAACCTATAAAATCATATCCAATTCTCTCAAATTGATTTTTTGATAAAACTTGTTCTTTACCATGTTCAAATTCTTGAGCTGCCATAGTTCCTGTTGCATCTGTTGCATTTTTATCAAAAGATACAGTATACTTTTTAACTTGAGCCTTTTCATTATAAATAGATTCTTTAAAATCATCAGTGTCATTAATATATGCTATAAATATTGCTTTCTTTAATTGTTCAACTTGTGTGGCTTCTGCACGCATATTATTCCATCCACCAGGTACTTCTTGTACATTTTTTAAATCATCTTCTACTGCTTGAGACATCAATTGATTAATTTTTTCAAAATTATCAATTTGAACAGATTGACCTTTCCATGTAATAGAAACAGGTTTTAATTCATCAAGTTTTTCAATACGCTTTTCAAACATAGCTTTTTTGAAATCAGTCATAGAAGCATATTGGCCTTTAAATATTTTATTTAAAATATATTCATCTGATAATACTTTTCCATAATACTATTTTCTGATAAATTTAACAGCGGAAGTATATGAGCCTGTAATTTTTCATCAGATTTTAATTTAGAATATAAAGTTGTTGTTGCATTAGGATTTTCTTTAGATGGAGTCTCCACAATAAATGCTTTGCTGGCATTTTTAAACCATCCATCCATTGTTGTTCCTGGAGCTAATTTATTTACACTTGTTTCCAAGAAGTCTATAATTGAATTACTGTTTGTAATCTTACCTCTGAAAAGTTTAATATATGCATCCTTATTATTAGAGATTTTCAGTGTATCTCCTCCAGAACCTCCTATGCTAATAATCCAATCTAATAAATCTACTGTTCCTCCAAAATATCCTGGTGTATCAAGAATAATATCTTTAATATTTGTATTTCCAATATTGAAATTATACATACGATCAAGATAAGCAAGTCCAATCAGTATCTTTTCTTTATTTTGTTTAATTTTATCTGCAAAATATGTATTTTCATCTCCATTATGATTAGCTGCAACTTTAGAGTTTTTTACTAGCTTTGGTTTGATCTTCCCCTCTATCTTTTTAGAAACTTTTATATAGTGGCATGTTCTAACTAATATTGAAAAACGCTATATTTTTATACATTTTATATATTTATATTATATTTATCAATAAAAATTATGTCTACTTTTTTGTTTTTAGCAAATTTTATCGTATTACTTTTGATTTATTTGTAATAACTTCAAGCTTTAATCACAAATAAAAAAACACCTATTTAGTAATATAATCCTGTCTAATTGATATATACAGTTCTACTAAATAGTTGTTTTCTTATATTATTTATTTAATTATTTTAATGAGTAATTATAAGTTCTAGACTTATCTCTAGTTGTACAAATTTGTAAAGTTAAATCATCTAAATTATACACACATGACCATTGTGTATCTGATGGTATTCCTTCTCCACCTTCAACTTCTCTCATACCTTGTGCTGGTACACTAAGTAAAAGATCCATTGCTTCATCTTCACTCATTATTCCGTTTGTCTCTTCTTGCTTAGCTTTAATCTTTTCATAACGATCTTGTCCATACCCAGAATTCATACCATTATAAAGAACAAAATTTGTTGCTGCTGTATGTCCTTCTTCTTTAGTTAATACATGCATTTCATTATTTATATACTCAATAACTGCTGTATTTCCAGTAGCATCTGCAATTTGGAAATGGTAACCTGTTTCTCCACTTGAATTCATATCATAATTTTTAAGTAATTCAATAGCTTCATCAACTGTTGCTGCCTTATCTAAAACCATACGAATTGCAGAAGTAGTTGTTATAGGAACTTTCCCAGTGTTTTGATGAACTTTTCCATCCTCAATAACAAGAACTCCAATAGCAAGTCCTTTTTCATTCATACCATCTAATGGTGCATATGGTGCTGCTAAAGTAATAACACGATTTATAAAATTCTTAGTAGGCATATTTTCTAAACTTAATCCTAAATGATTTAAGTTAACTAAAGAAATTGACTCATATCCATTCTTAGGTTGAGTACGAACAATAAGTCCTATAGAATGTACATAATCAAAGTTTCTTCCAAAAAGATTTTCATCTTCTAAATTAGTGGCAACAAAAGTACTGCAGGCTCCATCTGGATTAACATCAAAAGAAACTCCTTTTAATATTTGCTTAGTTACAAAGCTTACAAGTTCATCATCTGTTGCAGCTCCATTTATTAAAAATTCGTCTAAATTATAATCTGCATAATAAGTCATTTCATAAAAAGGATGTTCATTTAATTGTTTAAAAGATGCTAGTGTGCGAATTTCTCCAAAAAACACTGTTCCTATTCCAATAACCAATACTAATATTAATGCTAATGTACTAATACCTATTATTTTTAATTTTTTCTTCATAATATTTTCTCCTATTTTAAGTAAGTTGTCTTTACTAAATGTATTATACACTAATTTGTTTTGATAATCAAACTATTTTATTTTCAAACTTTTTTTATTGGTTCTATAATAAAAATAGCCTTAGGCAAGTTATACATACCTAAGACTAAAAATATCATTTATTTGTGATACGGTTCTCCGTATCAGTATTAAGTGAGGTTTATTTTTTTAATAATTTTCAAAATTCTTTCAATCATATATTAATGCTAATCTTCTTAAACTCGTTTCTACAGTTATCTCTCCATTATCCTTTATTTGCTTTATTTCATCTAGTAGATACTCTTTAATTTTTTTCAAAACCTATAGTATCAAAATTATAAGCTACTAACGAATATTCTTTATATTTAGTAAAGTTTTCATTTTTTATTTCCTCTAGACTACTATATTATGATTTATACTGTAAAGCTTCAATCTGTGTAATTAAATTAGCTTGCTTTTTCAATCTTTCTCTTAACTTAGTTTTTTCTTTTATTAGCTCTATTAATTCTAGTTCTGTTACATCAAGACTTCTTGGAATGTATGTTTCATCACCTCTTCTAGTGGCCTTGTAGACACAGAACCTTACTTCATCTCTCTTGAGTTCTTTGATGTAGATTTTCTCTATTGAGTATGTGTACTCTCCTTCTCCAACTTTTCCTTGGTTTATTATCTTACAATATTTAGTTTCCTTGATTATCTTTTCTTCATTCTTCTTACTCATGTTATTTACTCTCCTTATCTTATTCTAGTAGGAATTTAAAAAGTTCTTCAGTACATACTACCACTATTGATACATCGCTTGAAAGTATATAGAGGATCGAATTATAATTTATCCCTCTACTACACTCAATCATATCAGCATATTCTGGTATTAACCCTTGCAACTTATCTTGTTTCAGTATTTCGATATCTACGATATTTTCTGCTATAACTACATATCCACCTAAATCAGATTCTATATCTCTATTTGCTCCATAGTTTTCATTCAGTACATCTATTGTTGCTTTTATACCTTCAATTACTTCTAACGGTATATCATTCACTTCTAGTAATTGACTTTTCTTATAAATCTTCTTCATCATTAATCCTCCCCAAATATAAAAACTTCTATATGTAATCTAATTACACATAGAAGTTTCTTGTAAGTAATATCTTTATTCAATATATTATTCTTAACTATAATATATATTTATATTTTAGATTTATTTCGTAATAATTTAATATTTATATTTGCGAAAATAAGTATGTCTAATAATTATAAACAGTAGGTTTATAATCTAAAAGTTCCCACGTGCCTTCATTAAAATTATAAGAAAGAGTAGCAGATAGATGTACTGCTCTAGCAGTATCATAAGAACCACTCTTAACTATAGTAGAGGAGGTATCTCCTTCTTCAGCTATAACATAAAGTGAATCTATATAACTTTTAGTATATTCATAATTAATGTTGTTAAATGAAAATCCATTTCCAAAATAAACTGCATCAATAAGAATATCTAACAAAGCATCTCCAGCAGAAAATAAAGGAATAAAATTGTCAGTTTTAACATTAATAAAATCTTTTATAAACCAACCTTGTTTATATTTATATTGAATTTCAGCAGTAGCAAAACACTCTATTGTCCCTGTAGAATAATTCAAAGTCATAGAAATAGGTGCATTAATGGTATTAAAATTTACATACTCAGCATCTATTAAATTAATATTACTAACATAAGAAATTTGCTGAGGCATAATCTCTTTAGTTTTTTCATAAATAATAGGTTCTGTAATTGTGTAATCTATAAGTAGTTCATTAATATCTTTAAATGTTATAGTTGTAGGTTTAACTATATCTTTATATAAAATAGTAAGTATAGCAGTAATGCTTAATATACATACCATAATAAGAGTAATTATTGATTTTAATTTATTACTTTTTACTTTTGTATCTATAAAATTTATTTTATTACTATAGTTCATAACAATCCCCTTTTATTTTAGTAGTATATATAATATACTAATTATACAATATATTTACATATAAGAAAAGGAGAGGAATTAATTTGGAGATAATTTTTAAAATGACTATGGATGATTATCTAGAATTACTTAGACTAAAAAATAATGATATTAGTATCACAAGAAAGGCTAAAATTCAATATAAAATATCAATAGCAATCATTATAGTAATAACAACCTTTTTTTTATTAGAGTTGGTAGCCCCATTTTATATACCCGTATTAGTGATGGCAACTATATTATTAATTATTTGGTTTTTATATAGTGATAGTATATTTAATACAGCTAGAGATAAAACAATTAAGAATTTAGCAAATAAGGAATTTTCTAAATCTATAAAACAGATAAAAGATACTAAAATAACTTTACAAGAAGATGGCATAAGTGAAGAAATTGAGGGTATGTATAGTAAAATTCAATGGAGTTTTATAAATGATATTAGTGTAACAAAGAATAATATATTTATTAACTTAATTTCAGGACAAGTACTGAATATTCCTAAAAGAGCATTCAAAAATGAAGAGGAAGAAAAAAAGTTTTTAAAATATATAGATGAAAATTTAGTTTAGATAATAGATAATAGATAATAAAATATTAAAAGTGGATAATTAAATTTGTCCACCTTTGTTTTAAAGCACAATGTAATACAGTTATTAACTATTTCATATTTTATCGTACTATATTATTCTATTTTAAATAAATATATCAAGGTACTATTTTGCAATAACTTAATTACTTTATAAAAAAACTCTTACCTGTAATTTAATACAAGTAAGAGTTTTACTATCTTATAACATTATTCTATTTACAATTTCAGTAAAAACCTCATTTATTTGTGGTACGGTTCATTCTTCATTATTCTAAAAGCTCTATAAATTTGTTCCAATAACATTACCCTAAACAACTGATGTGGGAAAGTCATCTTAGAAAAACATATCTTATAATTTGCTCTCTTTATTACATCCTGAGATAATCCAAGACTACCACCTATAACAAAAGTTATGTTCGAATTACCCATAACCCCTTGAGTCTCAATAAACTTTGAGAACTCCTCAGAGGTCATTTGTTTAGCATTTAAATCCATTGCTATAACAAACATATTATCCTTTATCTTAGATAAAATAAGCTGTCCTTCCTTATCCTTAATTTGAAGCTCTTCCTTTTCAGATGCATTATCAGGAGTTTTTTCATCTGGAAGTTCTATAATATCAATTTTACAATACCTAGTTAATCTCTTAGAGTATTCATCAATAGCCTGCTTCAAATACTTTTCCTTTAGCTTTCCTACAGAAATAACTGTTATATTCATCACTTTCTCCTCCTAAGTAAAATATTTCAAAACCTATTTATTATTCCTTGAAAGTATCAACATCAACAATAGTAGTATCCTTACTTATATACGTACTCTTAGGTATCAATACATTCAAAGTATCATTTTTAAAAACAGCCCTAATTCCACTAGGATCTGCATTTTCTACATAATAATCCTCATTTATATCTCCACCAGCTTGAACTACAGCTACAGCTATATTCTGGTTATTACTATAAAACATATTTCTCTTAACTTGTAAAGTAATATAATTATTATCATACTCCAAGTTAATATTCTCTTTCTTAGTCCCAGGCAAATAACATTGAATAGTATACCCCCTCTTATGCTCTTTAAATTGTACCTCAACCGGGGCCATATTATCTATATTTTTTACTAAATTATCCATAAAATCACTATTAACAATATTATTTACAACATTATCTACAATATTATCAATTACATCCATATTATTAGCTATAGTATTAAATGTAGTCGAAAATATATATGGAAATATATTAAGCATATAAGCACCTCCAAATAAATAATTGTACTATTATAATTTATTTATCTAGCTTGCTATTTGACACTAAATCATTCTTTCATTAATACAAAAAAGAGCTTTGATATCAAAGCTCTTTTAAACTAAGTAGAAATTACTTTCCACAACATTTCTTATACTTTTTTCCGCTTCCGCATGGGCAAGCATCGTTTCTTCCAACTTTGTTTTCATTTCTTACGCTGCAAGATTCTCTGTATTGCTTTTGAATTTCTTTTCTCTTTTCAGGTGAGAATATAGCATCCCATTGTGGTAAGTTATATAAATATTCAGCCTTAGCTTCTAACATATTAAAGAATAGTTTTTCTAAGTTTATATCTAATACTAATTCATCATTTGAGTTTAAAGCTTCTAAATCATATTGATTATTTAAACTATCATTGATTCCATCAACGAATCCCATTATGAATTCTTCTGAAGTTTCATACTTCTTAGCAAAATCTGCAATTGTAATCTTCATAGCTTCTTTGCTATTAGCTAATAAATCCTTATATATAGCAGTTTCAATCTTAGTATATTCATTCCAGAAAGCTGCTTCACCTTTAGTCTTAACGTATTCTACGACCATATCTGTCCATTGTTTATATAAACTCATATTCATTTCTCCTCTTTCTTCTCTTACGATTATATAAAAATTATACTAAATATTATGTACATTTTTCAACATATAATATTAAGCCATTTTGACTTCATACTTAGCTTCTTTTTCACAATATGTACATTTGTATCCTGTAATTTCATTAATTACAGGATATGTTTCTTTGCCATCTATAAATTCATCCATTGCTTCATCCATATGTTCTTCACATGCATATAATTTTTCCATACTTTTCACCTTCTACTTTAATAAATTAATTTTTTATAAAGTAATAAATTCACTTGGATTATGCCTATTGGCTAAACTTAAATCTAAATCTGAACCAACCTTAATACCATTAGCAGTTAGTATATCTCTTACTGTAAGCTCTGCTAACTCCGGAGTATTATTAGTATTGCTTAAATGACCTAATATAATATTTTTTCCTAAGCCATTTTTTAATATCTTAACAATTGCTTCTCCACAATCTTCATTAGATAAATGACCATATGCTTCTTTTATCCTTTGCTTCAAGCTATAAGGGTATGGACCAAAGTCTAGCATTCCAGGATTATAATTGCTTTCAATTAAAATAACATCTGAATCTTTGATATTATCTTCAATCTCCTTTGTAAAAGTCCCAAAATCAGTTGCTACACTCGCCCTCTTATCATTAAGATTAATTGTATATCCTACTGGTGCTGCCGCATCATGGGGAATAATAAAGGATTTAACTTCTATATCCTTTATTGAAACTACAGATCTTCTATCCATAACCTTTATATTATGCTCTTTTATCTTTCCAATGGTTCTTTCCATTTCGACCCAAGTATCTTGTGGTGCATAAATAGGTATATCATATTTTCTAGATAAAACTCCTACACCTTTAATGTGATCGATATGCTCATGAGTTATAAAAATTCCATCTAATTCACTTGGATTTTGCCCAATTTGCTTTAACGCTTCATCTATTTTCTTTCCAGGTAATCCAGCATCAATTAAAATTTTAGCCTTTTCTGAACCTACAAAAATACTATTTCCACTACTTCCACTATATAATGAGCAAAAATTCATTTAAAATTCCCCCAAGCTTATTTTTCTATTCTTCTTATATCTGCGCCTAGTGCTCTGAATTTATCTTCAATATGAGGGTATCCTCTATCAATATGTTCTATTTCAGAAATTTCAGTTTCTCCTTTAGCAACTAAACCAGCTATAACCATAGCTGCTCCAGCTCTTAAGTCTGTAGCTACAACTTTAGCTCCATTTAATGAATCAACACCATCTATGATAGCAGTTCTTCCTTCAACCTTTATTTCAGCACCCATTTTCTTTAATTCATCAGTATGCTTGTGCCTGTTTTCCCAAATGCTTTCTGCAATTAAACTTCTTCCAGCAGTAATGCTTAATAAAGTTGACATAGGTTGTTGTACATCTGTTGGGAACCCTGGATATGGTGCAGTCTTAACACTAACACCCTTTAAAGGTTTATCAACAGTAACTCTTACGCTATCGTCACCTTCTTCAACTATAGCTCCCATTTCCATAAGTTTAGCTGAAATAGACTCTAAATGTTTTGGAATTACATTCTTTATAGTTATATCTCCCTTTGTAGCAGCTGCTGCTATCATGAAAGTTCCAGCTTCAATTTGGTCTGGTATAACACTATAATTACATCCTACTAATTTCTTAACTCCTCTTACTCTTATAACATCTGTTCCAGCACCTTTAACATCAGCACCCATAGTATTTAAGAAGTTAGCCACATCTACTACATGTGGTTCTTTAGCAACATTTTCTAATACAGTTGTTCCTTCTGCCATAGTTGCTGCAATCATTACATTTATTGTAGCTCCAACTGAAACTACATCGAAGAAAATATTTGCTGCATGTAAATTTTCAGCGTTAACACTTACAGCTCCATGTTCTATAACAACTTCAGCTCCTAAAGCTTCAAATCCTTTTATATGTTGATCTATAGGTCTTACCCCTATAGGACATCCCCCTGGAAGTTCAACTTTAGCTTTTTTAAATCTTGCTAATAACGCCCCTATAAAATAATATGACGCTCTCATTCTTCTTACATCTTCAGTACATGCATTAACTGTTGTAATATCTGAAGCATCAATTTCTAACGTATTACTATTTAATTTATTTACTCTACATCCCAAACTAGCTAATATTCTTTCTAAACAATGTACATCTTCTATATCTGGTATATTATCAATAATACATCTTCCTTCGCTAGCTAAAATAGCTGCCGGCAAAATAGCAACTGCTGCATTCTTAGCTCCGTTAATTTCTACAGCTCCTTGCAATGCTTTGCCTCCATTAATGATTAATGTTTCCATCCTATTCACCCTTATCCAAATTTATATATATATTAATTTATCCTATAATATAAAAATTTATCCATTTTTTGTTTTATAAGGTATTTTTTAAAATTTTCCCTTATATTTTTTAGTCAACACTATTGATTATAACATAAAGTATGCATGAGTTAATAGGGTTTTTTCTTCCAAAATCCCTTATTTTTAAACTTTACCATGAGTTATTAGCAAATATATAAATTGTCAATTTAAGTTTATATATGATATAATTTAATATAAAAGTATCATACAAAATTTAACTTGTGAGGTTATAACATGAAATATTATTTGGTAGCATTATTTGATGATGTATCTTATAAAAACTTAAGTCCGATTCAAAGAAGTTTGTCAAAAAGATTTAGAGCAAATAGGAACTCTCCTATCCCATATATACCCTTAGAGGTTATAGAAAATCCTAATATAGATAAACTAAATACTGTAATGGATAAAATTCTAAAGCCATATAAAAATTTTAAAGTAGAGCTGTCATCAACTGTAACACTTTGCGATTCAAATAAAACTCTCAACTTAAAAATTGAAAACATAGGATATATAAAAAAAATAGATAGATTAATTGCTGATAACTTAAAACTTTATGGTTTTAATATAAAAGGTGGAAATGATGAATTACATCTTTCTTTAGCTAATATAAATTATCTAAATAAGGATAATAAGAAATTTGATTCAGTTGTTGAGTATAAACCTAGCATCTCAACATTAAAGGTTAATAGAATTGAACTTTGGAAAATTTCTAATAATCGTAGAGAAACTTTAATTCAAACATATCCCTTAAAAACAATTTAATATATTTTTTTGTGAATTTAAGGGGCATTTTCTTTAAAATGCTCCTTTTTTTATTGAAACGTATTAAAATCATAATTGAAATTTTATTTTTTTGTATTCGTTTACTGACCTTTTCAAGAATTAATAATTTCTGTAAAATATATTATATTAATCCTAGTAGACAGGGAGGACACTTATGAACATTTTACCAATTGTGGAATTACAAAAAGAAAAAAAACATGGACTTTTAATTAATAAAGATCTCTCACAATACAAATTATGGGCAAGGAAGCATCTTGAACTTCAAGTAAAATTAAGCTCACTTGCAGAAGAAACTAAGTGTTATAAATACTGGATAGATGACGGCTTAAATTTAAATAAAGAAACTGTATTTATCAAATATGCTGATTTTCTTACACATGTGATCAACTTAGGTATAGATAAGCATTATATTGAAAATTATGAAGTATTACTTAGACCTAACGATTATTGCTTAAGCGATCAATTCTTAAATCTATATATAGATATTAATGATCTAATAATCTCACCTTCTACAGATCACTTCTTTACCCTACTAGAAGATTCTCTTAGTCTTGGAGTAACTTTAGGATATTCAGAGGAAGAAATTTTCAACTCTTTTATATATTAATCCTTTAAAGCATTATGATGTATTTTTTATTACATCTAATGCTTTTTTTATTACAATAAATTTTAATATATTATTGTCTATTTAGGAATACTATACCTGGAGGTGATAATTTTGTTTGGATTAATAGGTGCTATAATCTCAGGTATTTCTATGAGTCTTCAGGGTGTTTTTAATACTAGACTAAGTGAAAAGATAGGCACATGGGAAACAAATACATTTGTTCAGGCTACTGGACTTATTTTATCCTTAATAATACTTTTTTTCTTTAAAGATGGCACATTTAAGGAAATCAAATCAACTAATAAACTCTACTTACTTGGCGGAGTCCTAGGAGTTATAATAACATTTACAGTTATGTTAAGTATGAAATCATTAGGTGTAACCGTCGGAACAGCTGTTATTCTAGTAGCTCAAATATCCGCATCTGCCTTAATTGATGCCTTTGGACTATTTGGCACAGAAAAAGTTCCATTTTCATTTCATGAGATACTTGGAATAGCCATAATGATAGCTGGAATTGTATTATTTAAATGGAAGTTTTAAATTTATTATATTAACAAAAAGCTCCTAAATCATATACTATAGTAATGTGAATAATTTTAGGAGTTTTTTATGTTCTCTTCAACTAAAAAACTAGATCCTAATCTTAAATTTCTTTTAGCATCTAGTAGTATAAAAGATTATCGTATTTTAATACAATATAGAAACTTTCCAGATTCAATTTCAAAAAAAATACGCTCATATCATGGCAATGTTATAAGAAGAATTGAATCTTGTAATATAATATGTGCTCAATTAAAAGCAAACTCAATACAATTATTATTAGAATATCCAGAGGTTAAATATATTTGCTTAGACCAATACTTTACTTTATGTGGTATGAGTATATCAACTGCAAATAAGATAAGATTATCTTCTAAATTAGCTATATATGGACGTGGTGTTAGCGTAGGTGTTATTGATTCCGGTGTATATCCACACCGTGACTTAACTTACCCATTTAATAGAATCAATACTTTTGTTGATTTAATTAATGACTTACCTTATCCATATGATGATAACGGACATGGAACTTGTACTTGTGGAATAATTGCCGGTAATGGATTAGCCTCTAATAAAATATATACAGGAGTTGCTCCTGAAGTTACTATCCATTGCTTTAAGGCATTTGATAAATTGGGTAAAGGATATGTTTCTGATATTTTATTTTCTCTAGAAGAATTAATTACTATGAGTGATAAATATAATATAAAAGTTATTTGTCTTCCTTTTGAAAGCTTATACTATAATAAGTTTATTTTTACACTTTTTGATTCTCTATTGAAAATAGCAAAACTTCAATCAATAGTTTGCATACTTCCTAGTGGAAGTAACAGAAATGCTGATGGATCAATTACAGGCATTGCATTAAGTAATAATTGTATAACAGTTTCTGGAATAGATACAACATCATCAACTATAAGATCCTATGAATATTCATCTTGTGGTGCAATAAAGAAAGATACAAAGCCTAATTTTTGTGCTGCATGTGTGGATGTAGTATCCTTGAATTCAAATACCGCATATATATCTTATAAAAATAATTCTAGAATACATGCTCCTAAATTAGATACTTCATACAAAAGCTTTACTGGTACATCAATATCTGCTGCATATGTAGCTGGCCTTTGCGCCCTTTTATTTGAACGTAATCCTAATTTTACATTTGATGATATTTTATCATTACTCAAAGTAGCTGCAGTGCCATTAGACCTTCCTAAAAATCAACAAGGTGAAGGCAAAATAGATATAACTAAAGTATTAAAGCAATAAAAAAACACCGCTGATTGGTGTTTTTTTTATTACTTTATATATTTACTTGGATCAACAGGTTCATTATTTATTCTAAGTTCAAAATGCAAGTGTGGCCCTGTACTATTACCAGTGCTTCCAATCGCTCCAATTATATCTCCTTGTTTTACCATTTCCCCTACATTAACATATATGTTACTTAAATGAGCATAATACGTCTTCATATTATTACTGTGCTCTAATACAATTAAATTTCCATATCCGCCGTTATTATATCCAGCTTGAATTACCTTTCCTTCTAATGAAGCATTAACATCTGCCCCTAGACTTTTTGCTATATCTATTCCTTTATGAATAGAAGCCTTTCTAACTTCTCCAAATAAGGAACTTATATAACCGCCCTCAGTTGGTCTTGATAAAAATGCTATCCCCGCTTCATAAGGACTTTTAATCCCCTTCTTAACCACAGTATTTACTACAGGAGTAATTATCTCCTGCTTTATAGTAGTTTCCTCTGCTTTATTTAACCCATAGTACGTTATCTCTTTATATAGTAAATTCTTACCCTCTACCCCCTTAATAGTTTCTGATTCCCCAGCTAATAATTCATTAGTTTCTTCTGTAACTATTTCAGGTTCTACAGTTTCTGTTTCTGTTAAACTAACTTTAAACTTAAGCCCTGATAAGTCATTATTTATAACTTCTGCATTATATACTTCTCTAGCAATTTCTCCACTTTCACTTAAATTTGATATCCTATTCTTTTCTGTATTTGAACTAATTACCCCTAAAACCTCTATGTGATTTATATTATTTACATCTAATCCAAGTTCTTTTACATAAGAATTACAAATTTCTTCTAGAACTAAATATTTATCTTCTATTGATGAATAAAAACAAACTGTACTATCTGATAGTTTAATAGTATGACCTTGCAAGTTAATATTTTTTATTGTGCTTGAATTATTTTTAAATACGCTTACCGCACTTAATTTTTCTTCATTATTATTATCATTAAGTTCATCATCAGTATTGACTATATTTTTCTCATATATATCATTGCTTTCTGCATTAATATTTTTACCTGGTAGTATAAACATAAAACTAATAAGTATAACCGCTACTAAAACTAGTATTTTCAACAGTATACTTATGTTATTCTGCTTACTCAAGTCCATTTTTTATTTCCTCCTAATTGCTAATTTTTTTAAGCACATCACTTACTTTTCCCCTCTTTTATAAATTTATACATTTTTCTGTATAAATTGTTATGTTGAGGGTTAACTTCGCCTTTGTTATAATAAATTTAATGCGTACTATGAATAAGCTTTTTTGTTTATAATTATAGTTGATTACGTTAATTAATATATAGACTGATTAAGTTTAAATTCTAATCAATCTTAAGAAAGGTCGATAAAAATTATGAGCACTTTTATGCTAAAAAATAACTCATCAAATTTTACTCCAGTAAGTAATGTGTTTATTGAAAAATACATGCCAAAAGCTCGTGGGGAATTTATTAAAGTTTATCTGCTAATGTTAAAATATAATAACTCTGGTGAAATGGGTGCAAATTCAACAATACTAGCCTCATCATTAAACTTACTAGAATCTGATATATTAAATGCTCTAAACTATTGGCATGACGAAGGTGTGTTAATACTTATACCAATAGATAAAATGGGGAATTACAATGTTGAATTTATAGATTTAGTTGAAGATTCAAAGTCAAAAAATAAAGAGATTAATTTACTTGAAGCATTAAATAAAACTTCAACAAAAGATATGCTAAATGATATTGAACGCTTATTAGGCAGACCACTGTCCCCTAAAGAAATGACTACTTATCTAAGTTGGCAAGATGAATTTAATTTTTCGTCTGAATTAATTCTCATATTATTAGAATACTGCGTTTCTCGTGGTAAAAGTGACTATAGATATATAGAAAAAGTAGCTATTGCTTGGCACGACATGAATATTACTACTATTGATGATGCACAAAACTATATAAAGAAGACTGAAGATAAATGGGTAAAAATTCGTCATATATTAAACTATTTAGGAATTAAAAATCCTGAATTAATGAAACCACAAGAGGAAATGTTAGAAAAATGGATAATTGATTATGCTTTTCCTTTAGAGGTAATAGAGAAGGCTTGTAATATTTGTTTCCAAAGATTAAATCGTTCTGACTTTAAATATATTGATGGTATTTTATCAAGTTGGAATAAAAATAATTTAAAAACTTTAGCTGATATTGAGAAAAAAGAAGCTAATTATAAATCATCACAAGCTAATAGGAACTTTAACTCCTCTAGGTCTCAAGAAGTTAATCCTCTTAAATTTAATAACTTTGAGGCTCGCGAATATGACTATGATTCATTAGAAAAGAAATTGTTAGGATGGGATAAAGATGATTAAAGGTTACCAAGCAGAACTTATGGATATGTACGAAAAGACTCGTACTGAAGAAAACCGTAAATTAGCAAAAAGGCGTGAAGAAATTAAAAATAAATACCCTGAAATATTAGAATTAGATACGACTATCCAAAAACTTTGTTTAAATTTATCTATGGCTGCATTAAAAGGAATTACTGATCCAAATGATTTAAATAATATTAGAGATGAAATTACTGACTTAAGAGCAAAGAAATATGAAATGCTTGTATCTCTCGGATATAGTCCTGATTATTTAAATTTACATTATAATTGTCCAAAATGTAAAGATACTGGATTCATAGGAATAGAAAAATGCTCTTGTTTTAAAACTAAATTAATTAAACTTTATTATAAAGATTCAGAATTAGAAGAAGCAGTTAAAACTAATAATTTTAGAAACTTTAATATTAATTTATATCCTAATCATAAATTAAATGATGAAAGATATACACCTCGTAAAAATATAGAAGATATATTAGAGTATATAACTGGCGAATACTTGCCAAACTTTAAAAATACTAATACTAATCTTTTGTTCTATGGTAATTCTGGAACCGGTAAAACATTTTTATCTTGGTGTATTGCTAAAGAATTATTAGATAGAGGTTTTCTAGTAGTATATAAAACATCTGATGACCTTTTACGTGCATTGAAGGATATAAAGTTTAATAATGACACGGACTTAGAAAATCTTCTTATTAATTGCGACTTATTAATTATAGATGATTTAGGTTCAGAGCAAATTACTGATTTTTCATCTACAGAATTATTTACATTAATTAATAAAAAAATATTAAAAAATAAAAAAATGCTTATATCTACAAATTTGAGTTTACCTCTAATTTCAAAAAGATATAGCGAAAGAATATCATCTAGAATAATTGGTGAATTTAAGCTATTTAAATTTTTCGCAGAAGATATAAGAATTCAACTTAACTTAAAAAGACAAAAATAAAATCTACTGTTTAATGAATTTTCAAATTTCAACTCTGCTAAATAAATTTACACACTAAAATAATTAAAAGGAATCTATGAAATTTAGATTCCTTTTAATTATTATTTTTTTATGTAATTTTAAAATATCAATTTTATTTTAAAAACAAAAAAACTCCACTTTTGTGGAGTTTTGGAGCTTCATGTCGGAGTCGAACCAACAACCTGCTGATTACAAGTCAGCTGCTCTGCCATTGAGCCAATGAAGCACATTTATATGACTTAAAATATTAAGTTTAATTGGCGACTCAGAAGGGGCTCGAACCCTCGACCTCCGGCGTGACAGGCCGGCACTCTAACCAACTGAGCTACTGAGCCATATTTGGTGGAAACAACAGGGATCGAACCTGTGACCCTCTGCTTGTAAGGCAGATGCTCTCCCAGCTGAGCTATGCTTCCGTAAAATGGTGACCCCTAGGGGAATCGAACCCCTGTTACCACCGTGAAAGGGTGGTGTCTTGACCGCTTGACCAAGGGGCCTAGGTTTCTTTTGTTTTGCTGCGCTCTCCCGAGCACATTACCTATAATACCTAAAAATATATATAGTGTCAACACTTTTTTTAAAATTTTTTTATATATTTTTTATTATGTATTTCTTTTTTCCTCTAAACCAACATTTTTACTGGGTTTTCAGGCTTTTTAATTTTTTCTATTGCCATACCATATCTCGCTAAAATTTCTTCTTTTTCTTTAATTTCTTTACTTATTTTTTTTATTTCAAAAGAACAAATTTCAAAAAATTCTTCCTTATTTATTTCTTCCACTTTTATGTTAAAGCCACTTTTTTTAAAATTTTGTCCACTTGCCATAATTTTTAAAGGTATAATTTCATTAATTACACATAAAATTTCTTTTTCCCAAATTCCTCTCTTATTAACAATATATTTATCACGTAATAAATTAAGGTCTTTAAACTCAATTTCAAACTCTTTTTCTATAGTATCTAAAATAGCTTTATATAAAGTAACTGAAATTCCTCTATTTAATTTAATTTTTAAAAAATCACTATAGCTAATTAAAAATTCATCTATTTCACTCTCAGTAATAAATTCAACTGAATCTTTATTAAAAACTTTTATTCCTGAATTTCCTGGATAATTAACTACTACTTGGTCATAATTCATTCTTCTCAATTTAAATTCTTTATTATAATCTTCTAAATTAGAATCTATTATCTTAACCTTCATTAATTTCACCTCTATTTTTAGTATTCCTAAAATTTATTGATTTATTATTATTCTACAATTACATAATTATTATTGCAGAACATAATGCGAAACATTAAGATAGTTAATATATAGTTAGTAATTAGTTGTTTTCATTTAGTATTTAATGATGCAACTTCTATGAAGTTTCTAAAAAAATATATTTTTTAAATTCAGCACAGATGAATTTATTTATTAACTAATGACTCCTAACTACTAACTCCAAACTAATCGAAAGGGGTGTTTTAAATTGCATCATGATTTAATAATTGTTGGCGGTGGAGCTTCTGGATTGATTGCTGCTATTACTGCTAAAGATTTTGGAATAGATGTAGCTATAGTTGAAGGTAGTGATAGAATTGGTAAAAAGATTTTAACTACTGGTAATGGTAGATGTAATATATCTAATAATTGTATTAAACCACCATTCATTAATTATCATAGTTCCAATTCAGATTTTCAATTTTGTGCCTTAGAAAAATTATCACTTGAAGATACAAAAAATCTTTTCTTATCTTTAGGACTTCCTATAGTTGCTCTTCCAAGTGGAAAACTTTATCCACAATCATTACAAGCATCTTCTGTTGTGGATATTTTAAAAATGTCACTAGAGGATAGAAATATACCTTTATACACAGGTTGTAAAATAAAAGATATCCACAAGGATAAAAATTTCAAGTTATCCACAACTAATGAAACATATAAATTATTCACAGCTAATAAAGTTATTTTAGCTTGTGGAGGAAAAACTGCTCCAAAGACTGGATCTGATGGTACTGGATATAAACTAGCAAAATCTCTTGGTCATTCAATTACTGCATTAGTACCTGGCATAGTTCAATTAAAACTAGATTATAATCACTTAAAAGCATTATCAGGTATAAAATTTGATGGATATGCAACTCTTCTAGTTAATGATGAACCTATAAAAAAGGATTTTGGTGAAATATTATTTACTGACTATGGAATATCAGGACCACCTATTCTTCAAATTTCTGCTTTAGCTTCTCAAAGTGTATTTAATAAAAATAAAACTGAAGTTTTAGTAGATTTAATGCCTAGTTATACATTAGAAGAATTAGAAGACTTTATAGAATGTCATTTTGCATTGCTTGCTCATAGACCTGTAATAAATGCATTAATTGGTGTAGTTAATAAAAAATTAATTCCTATATTGCTAAAGGAATGTGGAATTACAAATCTTCAAATTCCTTGCTATGAACTATCTTGGCAAGAAAAGAAAAAGTTAATTAGTACATTAAAAGGATGGAAGTTTACTTGTACTGGTACTAACGATTTTAATCAAGCTCAAGTTACTGTTGGTGGAGTTAATACTAAGGATATTAATTGTAATACCTTAGAATCTAACCTTGTTTCAAATCTTTACTTTTGTGGTGAAATTTTAGATGTTCATGGTGATTGTGGTGGATTTAACTTACAATGGGCTTGGAGCTCTGGATATACTGTTGCACAATCAATTGCACAAAAAAACTAAACTGCTAAGCAGTTTAGTTTTTTAATTTTATCCATCTACTTTTTAGTATTGAAAGTTCTGTACCTTCATCATTTTCTATTTTGTGTAGTACTATTAATTCGTCATTATCTTCTCTTAATTCATATGATGCTATTATTTCAGCTCCATATTTACATTCTTTTTCAAAAACTACACTAAGATCTTTTAATTCATAGTTCAATACAATTTCTAAAGGAAGTGATTCAACTGCCCACTCAACATATCTAACGTTATTTACATGCATATTTGAATCTATATCCCCATATCTAACCTTAAAGAAATTTTTACTAGTTACTTCTTGTAATTTTTCTAATTTTTCAATTTTAATATCTGATTTTTCATCTAATTCTACACCATATGCAGTATATTGATCATCAGGTATTCTTACAGCTCTTCTTTTATCTATATTAATTAACAGGAAAATTCCTTCTCCATCTACTATTTTTTCATTATTTTCATCATATATTTCATATTCTCTTTAAGCATAAAACTTTTTAAAACTTTTAGCCTTAGTAACTACTTTAATTTTTTCACCAAACTTAGGATATCTTTTTATATTTATGTCATATCTATAGAAAACCCATGCTAGTCTTCTTTCTGTTAAATAATCAATTCCAACTCCTAAACTCTCCGATTGAAATGTTCCTATGTCACAAAAATAATTAATTATAGATGATATTTTGCACTCTAATTTATAATTTACTTCATAATAATGAACTTCATATTCTTTTTCTGTTTTAATTCCCACTTCATACACCCCTTAATTAATTTCAAAAATAAAAATTTTATTTAAAAAGAACCCATTTAAAATGGGTTCTTTTATATTATTATTTATTTAAAGCCTCTAACAATTCTTCTAGTTTTATTCCATGAACATAAGCTGCTTCTTCAATTGTTTCTGCTTGAGCTGATGGACAACCAACACATCCCATGCCAAAACTCATTAAAACTTCAGCCTTACTTTCATTTATTTTAATTACTTCACCAATTGTCATATCTTTAGTTATCATAGATATCACCTATCCTCTTTTATAAAATAGCTACTAAAACTATTTTATATGAAATAAATGTAATTTTCAAATATATATTTTAATATAAACTAGTTAGGCCACTATTGATTTGATTTACAACAGAATTAATATCTATTCCATACTTTGTAGCAACCTCTGATAAAGTAGAAAATTGATTTTCTGTAATAGCATATGTAGGAACTCCATAACTCATTAATATATTTGCAGCAACTGGATTTTCACACATTATATCACTTAAAGTTGTATATTGATCAATCATAATATTCACCTCTTAAAATTTGACTTATTATTATTCTGCTCTTAGATAATGAATATTATTCAAATAAAAAAAGAACTATATTAAAAGTTAATATAGTTCTTTAATCTTAACCAATTATAATGGTTTTACTCTCATTGTTTGATCTCTTCTTGGACCAACTGATACTATAGAAATTCTAGTGTCTGTTAATTCTTCTATTCTTTCTAAGTACTTTCTTGCATTTGGATGTAACTCTTCATATCTTCTAGCTTCTGCTACGCTTTCATCCCATCCATCAAATTCTTCATATATAGGTTCACATTTTGCTAAGTCTTCTAAGCTAGCTGGGAAGTAATCAATAATCTCATCATTAAACTTATATCCTACACACATCATAACCTTTTCTAATCCAGCTAATGTATCTATTTTTGTTACTGCTAATGAAGTTAATCCACTTACTCTAACTGAAGTCTTTAAAATAACTATATCAAGCCAACCACATCTTCTTGATCTACCTGTAGTTACTCCATACTCGTGTCCTTTTTCTCTAATCCATTCACCAGTTTCATTTTCTAATTCTGTTGGGAAAGGTCCTTTACCAACTCTTGTTGTATAAGCCTTAGCTATACCTACAGCATTAGTAATCATGTTTGGTCCTATACCAACACCATTAGCTACTCCCCCTGCAGTAGTATTTGATGATGTTACATATGGATATGTACCATAGTCAATGTCTAATAGCATTCCTTGTGCACCCTCAAATAAAACTGTTTTATCATCCTTAATTTCATTATAAACTCTTACTGATGTATCCTTTACAAACGGCTTTAATTTTTCACCATACTTAGAATACTCTTCGTATATTTCGTCAAAGCTTAATGCCTCTCCCCCAAGAACATTAACTATATATTTATTCTTCATTTCTATGTTTTCTTTAAGCTTTTCTTTAAATACTTCTTTATCTATAAGATCACAAACTCTTATCCCACATCTTTCAAATTTGTCTGTATAGCAAGGTCCAATCCCTTTACCAGTAGTTCCGATATCATTTTTTCCTCTTGCTTTTTCTTTTAACTTATCTAGAACCTTATGATATGGCATAATGATGTGTGCTCTATCACTTACTATTAACTTTTCTGGAGTTACTTTAACTCCCTCTTCTTTTAAATAATCAATTTCTGAAAAGAAAGCTATAGGATCTACAACTACACCATTTCCTATTACATTAAGCTTTTCATCGTGTAATATACCTGATGGTATTAAGTGAAGTTTATATTGCTTATCTCCAACCTCGACTGTATGACCTGCATTGTTACCACCTTGATATCTAACAACTACATTTGCCTCTTCAGCTAGGTAGTCTGTCATTTTTCCTTTACCTTCATCTCCCCATTGAGCTCCTAAAACAATAAATGCTGACATTTATACATTGCCTCCTTTTAAGATTTACTAATAGATTATATTGCATTATAATCCCATATATCATGGTATCAAAGTAATTGCAAAATTTCAATATCCTTACGAATATTTTTTTGCTTTATAAAACTATAATTCGTATAATGGTATTATAAGTATATTTAAAAGGAGTTTTGTTATGAATATTTATGAAGAATCATTAAAGTTTCACAAAGATTTAAAAGGCAAATTGGAAATATCTTCAAGAGTAAAAATAGAAAACGAAAAAGATTTATCTCTTGCTTATACTCCAGGTGTTGCTGAACCTTGTAGAGAAATACATAAGGATCCATCAACAGCATACCTATACACTAGAAAATGGAATACAGTTGCTGTTATTTCTGATGGTACTGCAGTTTTAGGACTGGGTGATATTGGACCATTAGCTTCATTACCTGTTATGGAGGGTAAATCTATATTATTTAAAGAATTTGCTGGAGTTGATGCTTTTCCTATAGTTCTAGATACTAAAGAAGTAGATGAAATTGTTGAAACAGTAGTTAGAATTGCTCCTACTTTAGGTGGAATAAATTTAGAAGATATATCTGCACCTAGATGTTTTGAAATTGAAAAGAAGCTAAAAGAAAAATTAAATATACCTGTTTTCCATGATGATCAACACGGAACAGCCATTATTGTTTTATCAGGACTAATAAATGCATTAAAAATAGTTAATAAAAATATAGAAGATTTAAAAATAGTTGTTAATGGAGCTGGTTCTGCTGGTACTGCCATAACTAAACTTTTACTATCTTACGGAGCAAAGAATATAATTGTATGTGATAGAGATGGTGCTTTAAATAGAGATACTACTTATACTAATAGCTATTTTACTGAGCTTTCTAATATAACAAATCCAAATAATGAATCTGGAATATTAAAAGATGTTATTAAAAATGCTGATGTATTCATAGGTGTTTCTGCTCCTAATATAGTATCAAAAGAAATGGTCGCTTCAATGAATACTGATGCTATTTTATTTGCTATGGCTAATCCTACACCAGAAATCTTCCCTGAAGATGCTAAAGAAGCTGGTGCTAAAGTAATAGGTACAGGACGTTCTGACTTCCCTAACCAAATTAATAATGTATTAGCTTTCCCTGGAATATTCAGAGGTGCTTTAGATGTTAGAGCTACTGAAATTAATGAAGAAATGAAAATTGCTGCTGCTCATGCAATTGCTAATTCTGTTTCTGATGAAGAACTTAATCCAAATTATATTATTCCTAAAGCCTTTAATTTAGAAGTTCAAAAAAGAGTTGCTGAAGCAGTTAAAGATGCTGCTATAAAAAGTGGAGTTGCAACTATATAAATCATGATAATAACGAAAAAACAAATGTTATCCTTACGTGAATTAATGAAATCTCACCTTGAATACAACATTTGTTTTTTCTATTTATACTTATTCACTTATACAGTAAAACTATTTTTTATCACTTATGATAATACAACTAATTTCATGTTAGTATGCTAACTACATTCTTTCTACGCTTTCCATACCTAATAGGTCTAAACCTTGTTCTAATACGTTTTTAACTAGGTTTATTAAGCTTAACCAAGATGCTTTTTTAGCTTCATCTTCTTCAGATAATATTCTTGTATCATTATAGAACTTGTTGAAGTTGTTAGATAGTTCATATATGAATTCACATATCTTATGAGGCGCTCTATCTCTAAAGCTTAATTCTATAACTTCATTAAATTTAGCTAATTGAAGCATTAAAGCTCTTTCTGATTCGCTTTGAGGTACTAAAATGCTATTTTCTGCATTAAAGCCTTCTGCTTTATTTAATATAGATTTAATTCTTACTATTGTATATAAAATATATGGTCCAGTATTACCTTCAAATGAAGCAAATCTATCTATATCAAATACATAGTCCTTAGATGCTTGATTTGATAAATCTCCATATTTTAATGCAGCTAATCCTACTTTTGAAGATATTTCTTCAACGTCTTCTTCTGCTATATTTTTATTATCCTTAAGTTTTTCTTTACCAGCTTCTTTAATCATACTTATTAAATCAGCAAGTCTCATTACTCCACCTTCACGAGTCTTAAATGGCTTACCATCTTTTCCGTTCATTGTACCAAAACCTATGAAATCTAAAACAGTATCTTCATGTGCTATTCCTGATTTTTTAGCAGCTCTAAAGAATTGTTCATAATGAAGTCCTTGTCTTTTATCTGCTAAGTATATTATTTCATCAGCTTTCATATCTCTAACTCTTTCTACAACTGTAGCTAAGTCAGTAGTGCCGTATAGAGATGCTCCATCAGATTTTAATAATAATAGTGGTGGAACTGGACTCTTATCTGTTTCTTCACTTACGTCAAATACTAAAGCCCCTTCACTTTCTTGTGCAAATCCTTTTTGCTTTAAATCTTCTATCATTTCTGGAATTAATTTTTGTGCATCACTTTCACCATTCCATAATTCAAAGCTTACATCTAATGCTCCATAGTTCTTCTTTAAGTCAGCAACTGAAACATTTAATATATGCTTCCATAAAGCCACATATCCTCTTCTACCTTGTTGAAGCTCAACAGTAGCTTGCTTTGCAGCTTCCATTACTTTTTCATCACTCTTAGCTAGCTTACTTGCATATGGATATATATCTTCAAGTTCATCTATTGTAAATGGTGCTTCTTCAGGATATTCTCCAATAAAACTTTCATCAAAGTATGGTAAAGAAGGATTTCTTCTTTCAACTTCTGATATTACCATTCCCATTTGAAGTCCCCAATCTCCTAAATGAACGTCACCAATAACATCATGGCCTAAGAACTTTGCAATTCTTTTTATACTTTCACCTATTATTGCTGATCTTAAATGTCCTATGTGTAATGGCTTAGCAACATTAGCTCCACCGTAATCAACAACTATCTTTTTTACTTCTGTAGCTTTTGAAACACCATAGTTTTCATCTTTCTTCATTTCATTAACATAATCTATTAAGAATTCATCATTAATATTCATGTTAATAAACCCTGGAGCTACAGCTTCTAATTTTGAAAACATCTTATTATCATTTAACTTTTCAACAACCTCTTGTGCTATTATCATTGGTGCTTTTTTATGCTTTTTAGCATTTGCTAAAGCTCCATTACATTGATATTGGCATAGGTCAGGTCTATTAGATACATTTACCCTACCTGTTTCTCTTTCATATCCAAGCTCTTCAAAAGCATTTTTTACTACATCATTTATTTTTTCAATAAATATTTTCATAACTTTACCTCCTTATTGTCTTAAACATATAAAAAATCCGTCTCTTTTCATACAAAGAGACGGAATATTTCCGCGGTACCACTCAATTTAACTAAAAAATTTAGTTCACTCAAAACTTTAACGCAGTTAACGGCTTACCCTCATATAGTATTAACTTATACTCAAGCAGCTTCTCCAAGTTCCTCTTCCCTATTCTATATTTTATAGGGCTTACACTCTACCCCTACTCGCTGTAAAATACATCTGAATAAGTACTCTTCTTTTCATAGAATTTTATATTCTTAATTATTTCATTATAATAAAAATTTATTCATTATTTAATATTATATATGTTTAATTAATACATTGCCACAATAAATTTTTTAAATAATAAATTCATTACATGTTTTTAGATTTATCTGCACATTTTTCAACTGCACTTATTACAGTATTTCTAAATCCGTTTTTTTCAAGATCTATTACAGCTTCAATAGTAGTTCCACCAGGTGAACAAACCTCATCTTTAAGTACTCCTGGATGCTTACCTGTTTCTAAAGCTAATTTTGCTGAACCTAATATTGCTTGTTCTGCTAATTTATAAGCCTTTGCTCTTGGTAAGCCAAGCTTAACTCCAGCATCAGCCATTGCTTCAATAAACATAAAAACATAAGCTGGTGAAGAACCACATAATGCAATAAAAGCATGAAAATCCTTTTCCTCAAGCACTTCATACTTACCAAATAAATTGTATAAACTACCTACATAATTTAATTCATTTTCTGTTATATTTCCATTTGGACAAATAGCAGACATCCCTTCACCAACTGAAGCTGGTGTATTTGGCATTGTTCTAACTAATTTAATTTCTTTGCCAAACCATTCTTCAATTTGATTTACTGTAACTCCTGCAGCAATTGAAATAATAATTGCCTCATCCTTAACTAGGTCCTTTATCTCTTCAATAACCTCTTTGAAGAAGTAAGGCTTAACAGCTAGAAATAGCACATCTGCTTCCTTAGCAACTTCACTATTAACAGTAGTTGATTTTACACCATACTCGTCATTAATCTTTTCTGCAGATGCTTTGCTTTTTGTAGAAACTATAATATTATCATTGCTAATATTATCAGCCTTAACTAGAGCCCCTAACATAGCTTTACCCATGTTTCCACAACCTATAAATCCAATTTTTCTATTCATACAACACCAACCTTTATTTTAGTTAATAGTTAATAATTAATGAATAAATTCAGCTTAGGCTGAATTAAAAAATATATTATCTAGAAACTCCTTAGGAGTTTCATCCCTAACTATTAACTCAAAACTATTAACTATTAACTATTTTAAGACTATTAACTATTCTTTGTGTACTAGTTCTAAATCAGCAAACTTAGAGTGAGCACCAATCCATGCCATCTTAACAGTTCCAACTGGGCCGTTTCTTTGCTTAGCTATAATACATTCACCAATACCTTTTTCTTCTGTTTCTTTATTATAGTATTCATCTCTATATAAGAACATAACAACGTCGGCGTCCTGCTCAATTGATCCAGATTCTCTTAAGTCAGATAGCATTGGTCTATGGTCAGCTCTTTGCTCTGGAGCACGAGATAACTGAGATAATGCTATTACTGGACATTCCATTTCCTTTGCTAGTGCTTTAATAGATCTTGAAATTTCAGATACTTCTTGTTGTCTATTATCACTGCCAGCACTACCAGACATAAGCTGCAAGTAGTCAATAAGAATCATATCAATTCCATGTTCCATCTTTATCTTTCTACATTTAGATCTCATATCCATGACACTTATACCAGCAGTATCATCAATATAAATTCTTGCATTAGCTAAAGGTCCAGTTGCCCTTGCTATCCTTTCCCAATCATCATCCTCTAAGTTACCTGTTCTAAGCTTTAACATATCAACATTAGCCTGAGAACATAATAACTTATATGCTAATTGCTCCTTAGACATTTCCAGTGAGAATATTACTACACTTTTTCCTTCTTTTAACGCTGCATTTTCTGCAATATTTAAAGAGAAAGTAGTTTTTCCCATAGAAGGTCTAGCTGCAATTAGAACCATATCACCTTTTTGGAATCCTGATGTTTTTGCATCTAAATCCTTTATTCCTGATCCAACTCCTGTTATTGCTCCTCTATTATTGAATAATCTTTCTATTTCTAAAAATCCTCTTTCAAGTACATTCGAAAGTGATTCATATTCTTTAGAGTCCTTCTTTTCCGCTATATCAAAAACTTTTTTTTGAGCTAGATCAATTACCTTTTCTACATCTCCACCACTATTGTAACTCTCTTCAATAATGGATGTTGAAGCCTTTATTAGCTTTCTTAATGTAGATTTTTCTTCTACTATCTTTATATACGAACTTAAGTTGGCTGTTGTTGGTACAGATGCACTTAATTCAGATATGTATGTAACTCCCCCTGCTTTATCAAGCATATCAGTAGTTTTTAAATATTCTAATATAGTAACTAAGTCTACAGCCATATCCTTAGCATACATCTCTTTAATAGCTTTATATATAGCCTTATGACCGTCCCTATAGAAATCATCTTCATTAAGCTTTTCTAAAACTTGAGCAATGGCACTTTTATCTATTATCATTGCCCCTATAACAGATTGTTCTGCCTCAATACTTTGCGGTAAACTTCTCATCATAGGTGATTCCATAAGTAACCTACCTCCAAATTTGTAATTAGATAAATTTAATTACTTTTTATTTCTTATAAGCTTATTATACAAAAAGTTAATTTCCCTATCAATTTGAATAATAAGTATATTTCTTCACATAATAAAATTAAGCTTCCCACTACAGGAAGCTTAATCTACATTACTTCTCAAATACTATCTCCATAAGTTCCTCTATATGATTTATAGATTTAACTTCTATATCTTCAAGTCCTAGAGGAACTTCCTTTTCATTATCCTTAGGGATAGCAACAAGTTTAATTCCTTTTCTTCTAGCACCATATATTTTTTCAAATATACCGCCAACAGGTTTTACATTTCCTCTTAAAGAAATTTCCCCAGTGATAGCAATGTCTTGACGTATAGGTCTATCTGTAAGAGCACTTATTATACAAACTGTAATAGCAGCTCCAGCTGAAGGTCCGTCAATCTTTCCTCCACCAATTACATTTACATGAATATCATAATCATTAATATCCATATTAGTTATCTTTCTTATTACTGATGCCGCATTAAATACAGAATCTTTAGCCATAGAACCTGCTGTATCATTAAATTTGATAGTTCCATGCCCTTTTTTCTTAGCTGGGAATACAGTTGATTCTATTTCTATCGTAGAACCTAAGAATCCGCTTACGCCTAATCCATATACATGCCCAACTTCACCTTTATCTAGATTATCTATTCTTTCAAACGGAGAGTATCTTCCAATTGAAATAACTTCTTCAACATCTTTTAATGTTATTTTATTTTTTGATTCTTCTCCATTTTCATTAAATAAAGAATATCCATATGCATCAGCTAATATATTTACAGCCTTTCTACCTTCAATAGTATATTGACTAATTAGTCTACCAACACCATCTTCAAGCTCTACATTTAGCTTTTCAGATGCATTGTTCACTATTCCTTCAATATCCTTAGATGATAAAGGTTCAAAATAAACCTCTGTACATCTTGATCTTAAAGCTGGATTTATTTGACTTGGATCCTTTGTAGTTGCACCAATTAATACAAAGTCAGCAGGTGCTCCCTTATCAAATAAATATTTTATATATGCCGGGATATTTTCATCATCTGGATCATAGTAAGAAGATGAAAACTCAACTCTCTTATCTTCTAAAACTTTTAATAATTTATTTTGAAGTATCTCATCTAATTCACCAATTTCATCAATGAATAATACTCCTCCATGTGCCTCAGTAACTAATCCAGTCTTTGGCTCTGGAACACCTACTTCAGCTAAATCTCTTTTACTTCCTTGATAAATAGGATCATGTACAGATCCTAATAAAGGATTTGTTATTTCTCTTGGATCCCATCTTAATGTAGTTCCATCAACTTCAACAAATTTTGAATCTTCATCAAATGGAGTAAACTTTAATTTTTTAGCAGCTTCTAATGCAAGTCTTGCTGCAGAAGTCTTACCAACCCCTGGTGGCCCATAAAGAATTATGTGCTGAGGATATGGTGAAGACATTTTTGAAATTAATGATCTTACAGCTCTCTCTTGCCCTACTACTTCTTCAAAATTTTCAGGTCTTAAAAGTGACATAACATTTTTATTAATATGCTTTGCGTCTAACTTTTCTAATCTCTCTAACTTAGCTGTAGTTTTAGTGTTTTCTTTTCCCTTTTGCTTCTTTATTATCGAAACCCTAAGTTCATCCATAAACTTATCTTGTCTTTCGACTAAAGCTTTTTCAACATCAGCTTCTATTTTATTTTGTACATATTTCTTAGCTATATTTTCTGATATCCAATAAACAACATCTTCTAAAGACTTTTCTAAATCTTCATCAGAAGGTACAACTTTAGCTCCATTTCCATCAGATGCTATAACATCTAATGCATATACTCTTTCATTTATATTTGTTGAATTAACATACTTTTGTAATTTAAATCTTATAGTTCTAGCTCTAATTGCACCTTCATCTAAAACATTTTTAAGCACATCAAATAGTACATTAACCTTTACTTCTATTGGCAAGTTTTCTTCTAAAATCTCTTCTAACCTTGCTCCTTTGTTATATAAATCCAATGTTAATCCTCCTTATTGTTTCGGAACAATATTAACCTTCATTTTTGTAGATACTTCTGGATATAGTTTAACTTCAACTTCGTATGTTCCAGCAACTTTTATAGTATTTACAACAATCTTCTTTTTATCTATTGATAAATTGAATTGGCTATTAATTACTTCAGCCACATCTTTGTTAGTTATTGCTCCAAATAATCTTCCATTATCGCCTGCTTTAGCATTTATAGTTACTTCCTTACCCTTTAATTCAGCAGCTAATTTTTGTGCTGCTTCTAATTCAGCAAGTTTTTTCTTTCTTTCATTTTCTTTTTTAGCATTTACAACATGTAATGCATTAGCAGTTGCTTCTTCTGCTAATTTCCTTGGAAATAAATAATTTCTTGCATATCCATCTGATGCTTCTATAACATCACCTTTCTTACCCATTTTTTTAACATCTTGTAGTAAAATTACTTTCATATTATACACCTATCCTTTAATGTTTTATTCCTTAAGCTCTAAATGCTTATTAATTGCCTCTTTTAACACATTAATTGCTTCATCTATTGTACCATCTACCTTAGCTCCAGCCATATTCATATGGCCTCCTCCTCCAAGCTCTTCTAATATAACTTGAACATTAACCTCACCAGTAGATCTACCACTAATATTAACTGAATCATTTATTTTACATAAAACAAAACACACATCTATTCCTGATATTCCTAATAGCTCATCTGCAGCCCTTGCTACTATAACAGTATTATTTACATTCTCAGGGCAAACTGCAATAGCTAAATTTTCATGTACTTCTGCACTTTTTATAGTATCAGATATAAGTAAGTAGTCTTCTAAACTATCAGTAAACATTTTTTTAACTTCAATAGTATCTGCACCTAAAGATCTTAAAAAGGCAGCTGCATCGAATGTTCTAACCCCTGATTTAAATTGGAATCCTTTTGTATCCATAAAAATTCCACCTAAAAGGCCTTCTGCTACTATTTTAGGTATTCTTGGCTTTTGTAGCATATATTGAATTAATTCTGTTACCATCTCTGAAGTAGACGATGCATATACTTCTATATAATTTAATAATGCTCCTTCTATTATGTCAGGGCTTCTTCTATGATGATCTATAATTATCTTTCTATTAATCTTTTCGGTAATACCAAAATTATTCACGTATCCTTTATTATGCACATCTACTATAATTAATAACGTTTTTTCATTAATATTTTTTTCTGCTTCATCACTAGATATGAATAAATTATCATATTTGTCATCTTTTTTAAGCTTTGTCATATAATAATCAATTGCAGTTGTATCATTATCAATTATAATATTACAATTTTTCCCTAATTGTCTTATAGCTGACCATAATCCAACAGATGCACCTAATGAATCCATATCAGGATTTTTATGACCCATAATAAATATATTACTGCTTTCAAATATTAGTTCTCTTACAGCTTGTGCAATTACTCTTGCTCTTACTCTAGTTCTTTTTTCTAATTCACGAGTATTTCCGCCAAAGAAACTTATTTTTTCATTATTTTTAATAACTACTTGATCTCCACCTCTACCTAATGCTAATTCCCTAGCTGTCATGGCGTTATTATAGTTTTCTTGTGGGTTATCTCCACCCCTACCTATTCCAATACTTAAAGTAACTTCTAACTTATTACCTCTATCTATGCTAGAAATCTTATCTAAAATATTAAACTTACAATTAATTTCATCATTTATATATTTATCTTGCACTGATAAACAATACTTATTATATTCGTACTTAACAATCATAGCTTTTAATTTTTTGCTATAAGAATTTATTTCTTTTTCAACTTCAGCAGCAAGCATAGGTCTATTTGTCTCATCTGTTCTCTCTAGAGCTTCTGATAGATTATCTACCTCAATTAACATTATACTTTCTCTTGTTGAATATAAGTCTCTCAAATTACTTACTTCATTAAAATAAACTAAATATTTTGATTCATTATACTTAATATTTTCATCACCTATATTGTTAGCGTATATACTATAAAAAGAATCCTTTATCTTTATTCTTTGGCTTAAATCCTTATCACACTTTAATAACTTATGTAAATCAAGATTTCTACCTATACTAAGTATATTTTGCTCCTGTAAATCTAACAAATTTAATTCTTCTTTTAATCTTTTATTAGCCCAAAGTATATTTCCCTCATTATCAATTAAAGCTATTGGATACGACATATTAGAAATATTATCATTTATATTAGCCTTAATTTTATCAGTTAAACTATTAAACTTATTATTGTTTAGTTCTCTATCAATATTTAAATACTCCTTAAAGGCTACATATATAGCTAATATAATAGTAGCTATATAAAAATATCCAAAATAATAAAGTATTATTGCAAAAATAATAACTATAATTGCTATTAATAAAGATCTATACATTTTGAGCCTTTGTTTCATAAAAGCCTCCTAAATTTTATATTAATAACGTCCTTTAATATGATTTTGAAGTTTTGTTAAACTTTTACCTTCTTTCTCATATTCATGTTCTTCCGCTATACCTAATTTTAATTTTTTTCTTAATTCATCATCTACTTCATTACAACTATATCCTAATTTTTGAGCTAAAACATATAAAATTAAAATAGCTCCTGCTATACAATTTAAGATAGAATCTTTTGCAACATTTGTCCCTCTTGTTAATAGTAAAAAGAATTCTCCTATAATACATAATAAGTTAGCTTTAAGCTCTTCTATTATTTTTATATTTGCCATAATATTCAATTCTTCTTTTTTCTTCACTAAATTCTCACCCCTATTCAATACCTTGTATTTATATTTTAATTATTTTTCTATATTATTGCAACTAAATAGGGGTGTTTATTACAAATTATGTAATTTTTTTCTTATATAAAAATAAAAGCCCCTGACAACCAGGGGCTAATAAACTAATTACTATTCAGTTGTGAATGGTAATAAAGCTATGTTTCTTGATCTCTTTATAGCATCAGTTAATTGTCTTTGATGCTTAGCGCAAGTACCAGAGATTCTTCTTGGAAGAATCTTACCTCTTTCTGTAACAAATTTTCTTAATTTGTTGATATCTTTGTAATCTATTGATTCAGCTTTATCTACACAGAAAGCGCATACTTTTCTCTTAGATCTTCTCATCTTTCCAGATCTTTTCATTTCTCTCATGATGTTCCCTCCTTATAAAATAATTAGACTTTTTTTAAAATGGCATATCGCCATCATCTACTGGAGTCATATCTCCAAATCCCATATCAGGACTTTCAGCTGGAGCACCCCATGTTGAATTATCAGAATTTCTTGAGTATGAATTGTTGCCACCTTCACCAGCAGAACCTATGAACTCGAAACTTTCTACAGCTACATCAGTAGTGTATCTTTTAGTTCCATCTTGAGCATCATAACTACCTGTTCTTATGCTTCCAGTAACAGCTATTTGTCTACCCTTTGTAAGATATTGTGTAATTGTTTCTCCAGTTTTGCCAAATGCTACACAATTTATAAAATCTGTTTCATCTTTTTTAAATTGTCTATTTATAGCAACAGTAAATCTACAAACTGCAGTACCGCTACCAGCCGCATATCTTAATTCTGGATCTTTTGTAAGTCTACCAATAAGTATAACTTTATTCATTCCAATACACCTCTTACGCTTCGTTTTTAACGATTATGTGTCTTATAACACCATCAGTAATTCTGAAAACTCTGTCTAATTCTTTTGGTAATTCAGGATTAGCTTCGAAGTTAATTAAAGTATAGTAACCTTCGTTAACTTTGTTTATTTCGTAAGCAAGTTTTCTCTTACCCCAGAAATCAACATTTTCAACTTTTCCTCCACCGTTTTCTATAACACCTTGGAATTTTTCAATGTTAGCCTTAACAGCTTCTTCATCAAATGATGGGTGTAATATAAATATAGTTTCGTACTTTCTCATCATTTTCACCTCCTTTGGACTTAACGGCTACATTCTTGATGTAGCAGGGATTTACAATTTTAAATTTTAACACTTTATTTTATACTTTTCAAGTGTTTTTATTTCAATTATTAGTTTTAACAACCTTTTTTGCATCTTTTTGGAATTTAAGGCGCGGAATCATAACTATTCTTCCACATCCTACACACTTAATTTTAATATCTGCTCCTAATCTTATTACCTCAAACTCTTTACTTCCGCAAGGATGTTGCTTTTTCATTTCAACAATATCGCCTAAATCAAATGTTTCTATCATTTTTTATACCCCCAGTTTTATTTAGTTAATAGTTTTGAGTTGAGAGTTAATAATTATTAATAAAACTCCTATGAGTTTTTTAATAATATATTTTTTAATTCAATTTTGTGAATTTATTCCTTAACCACAAACTATTAACTATTAACTATTAATTATTTCTTGTTTACTATAGCAGTTTTAGGATATGGAATTTCTATACCTGCTTCATCCAATGCCATTTTTATTTCTTTTCTTAATTCTCTTTCCATTTCCCATTGACTTAAAGGAACCGCTCTTCCAATTACTCTAATTGTAACTCCTGATGCATTTAAAGAAAGTACTCCTAATACTTGTATATCGCCTCTAAGCTTATCTGAATGCTTTTCCTGAAATCTTGTATTAACCTTTTTAATTAATTCTATAGTTTCATCTATATTTTCTTCATAAGCAATTTCAACATCGACAATAAATCTAATATCACCTCTAGAGTGATTCGTAACCTCTAAAACAGTACCATTTGGGATTAAATGTAAATCTCCCGTGAAATCTCTAAGAACTGTTGTTCTTATTCCTATACTTTCAACTATCCCTTCAAATTGTCCAATTGTTACATGATCACCTATTCCATATTGATCTTCAAATAAAATAAAAAATCCATTAATTAAATCTTTAACTAAACTTTGAGCTCCAATACCAATTGCAAATCCACCAGCACTTACTAATGCTACTGGTATTTTGGTTAAAATATCATATAACATTGATCCTACACCAATAATATATACTGTATATTTCAATACACTTTTAAGAACTTCTCCTATAGTTATAGCTTTCTGTGGCTCTAATGAAAAACTAGTTTTACTTCTTACTTGCCTATCAACAAATTTGTTAATTAACTTATTTCCTATTCTAATAGAAAAATACATTAGAACAGCTATAAAAATAATTGATATAATTTTTTCTATTATCAAATCCAAATCTATTCTTTTAACAAAAAAATTAACGATTTTATTTCCGTAATTAGCCCACTCTACAACTGCATACATTACGTCACCCCTTTTACTCTATTTTACTAAAGCATATTGAGACTCTTCTCTTTTATATACATTTTTAAACTCAACTATATTATTTTCAATTATATTATTTACATCTTCTTCACTTTCAACTCTTACACAAATTCCACAGCTTTGAGTTATTAATGTAGGTGTTGGCATAATTCTAAATTTATAATTTAACTCACTTAATTTTTTCTCAGCAGTCATTGCATCATGAGTATTTTTAAATACTATAATATAATAATTCATTATCTTTTCCTCCTTATATTAAAATACATTTAATTATATTATAACGTTTTTTTTATTTTTATAAATATTTAATATTCCATTTATTTCTTACATAATTTTCTAACTGTTGTTGCATTTTTATTTATTTATTCTATTATAATATGTAGATACATTTATTATAAATTTTCTTATAATTTACAATAATAAAAGTTTAAAGGAGTAGCATATGAAAGTTTATTTAGATAATGGTAGTACCTCTTTTCCTAAACCAAAAGTTGTTGCTGATTCAATATATAATTACTTAACTAACGTTGGTGGTAATCCTGGTCGATCTAATCATCCCAAATCATTAGCAGCAAATAGAGTATTATATGATACAAGAGAAAAAATCTGTAATTTTTTTAATTTTAACAAAGCCGAAAATGTAATTTTTACTAACAATATTACATCATCATTAAATATCTTACTTAACGGAATCATTAAACCTGGAGATCATGTTATTACTTCCTCTATGGAACATAATTCTGTAATTAGACCTTTATATAATCTATCTCAAAACTCTAATATTGAATTAGATATAGCCCAAGCAAACTCACAAGGAATAACCGATGTAGAAACTATAAGAAAACTTATTAAACCTAATACAAAACTAATAGTAATTACACATGCTTCGAATGTAACGGGTTCTATTCAACCAATAAAGCAAATAGGACAGCTCTGTAAAGAAAATAATATTTATTTCATATTAGATAGTGCTCAAAGTGCTGGTGTACTTAATATTGATTTTAATGAATTCTCATTAAATGCATTAGCTTTTACTGGACATAAAAGCCTTCTTGGTCCTCAAGGAATAGGTGGATTTATCATAGATGATAAACTAAATGAGATTTGTACTCCTACCATTTTAGGTGGTACAGGAAGCTTATCACATTCTTTATCTCAACCTGATTTTTTACCTGATAAATTTGAGTCTGGTACATTAAATATTCCTGGAATAATTGGATTATCTGAAGCAATCGAATTTATAAATAAAGAAGGCTTAAATACTATTTATGAACATAACAGTTATTTAAGATCATTTCTAATTTCCGGATTGTTAAATATTCCTAATTATAATATTAGCGGTGCTTTAGATAGAGTACTTGCTACATCTTGTGTTTCTATAACTCATTCAAAATTAGATGTAAGCGAATTATCCTATATCTTAGATTCAGACTTTAACATTAGTAATAGAAGCGGATTACATTGTGCTCCTTTAGCACATAAAACTATTGGTACTTTCCCTAATGGTACTGTTAGATTAAGTATTGGATACTTTAATACAGTTGAGGAAATAAAATATACTTTAGATTGTTTAAATGAAATTAATAATATCTATAAATAATTTTATATTAAGTGAATAGGTTATATTATTCCTGTCGATACTTTCAATAGGAGGGTTTATGATATGGATAATTGTTTCGAATTAGATTCACTATTACCTAATTCACATCATGAACTAGGTGAATATTTGTATATAAAATTAAAAAATATTATTGCAGAAAATCGTCCTATAATTTTTTTATGTATAGGTACAGATCGTGCAACAGGAGACTCATTAGGGCCTTTAATTGGTTATAAACTTAAAAATTTATCACAAAAAAATATTTATATATACGGTTCTTTGGAATATCCTGTCCATTCCGTTAATTTAGTAGATGTTTTAAATAAAATTGATTCTAGTTTTAAAAATCCTTTTATTATTGGAATAGATGCCTCCCTAGGCAATGTGCAACAAATTGGCAAAATATTTATTGAAGACCTACCATTACATCCTGGTTTAGCATTAGATAAGGATTTGCCTACGGTAGGAGAAATGAGTATAAAAGGTGTTGTAAATATATCTGGTAATTTAGATTTTATGATGCTTCAAAATACTAGATTATTTGTGGTTATGTCTTTAGCAGATTGTATATCTAATGGAATTAGACATTTCATTAATAAAGCCCTTTCTAATAATACCTTGTTATCATATGATTAATTCCATTAATATAGATATAAAAAATAACATGGTTATAATAAAGAAATTTATTATAACCATGTTATTTTAATTTTTACTATTAATAGCTTCATTTAATACATGAATTTCTTCCTCTGATAAATCATATCTTGATATTCCCTTATCTATAGGCTTTGCATAAGTTGTACTATCATGTCTAGAATATATTCCTGTTATAATAACACCATCATTAAATGAATCTAATATCGCTACTGAGAAACTTAAGTCACTTCCAACATCCTCAAAAGCTTTATATCTCATAATAGCAATTTTATTTACGCAACCTTTCATTTCTTCAGAAATTGCTTTACATTCATTAATAGCTAGCTCTGATTGTTCAAGTGCTTTTCCAATATTATCTAAGTTATCATTTAAAGCTTCTTCTAAATTTTTATTATTGACACCACGCATCATCTTTCTATACTTTTTTTCAAGTTTATTTACAGATGATAATAATATCATTGTCATTATAAATAATAATAATGTGATTATTGATAATCCTATTATTATAAAGATTGAATATTGATTAATTATATTTATTATGCTGTCCATCTTCTGCATCTTCCCTTCAAATGTTTCACGTGAAACATTTATAAATTAATTATCTCTAGTATTCTTTGCAAATCCTCTTCAGAATAGTATTCAATCTCAATTTTCCCTTTATTATTTTTATTAGTTATATTAACCTTAGTTCCAAAATAATTTTCTAGTCTTTCAGTTAAATCTTTATAATAAGGATTATTTTCTTTTCGAGATTTACTTTTAGATCGACCAGAATTATCTTTTAACTTTCTAATCTGCATTTCTAATTCTCTTACTGATAGCTTATCATCAATAACATTTTGAGCTAATTCATATTGAAGCTTACTATCAGTAATAGCTAATAAAGCTCTTCCATGCCCTTCAGATATAACCCCTTCAATAATATATTGCTGAACATCATCACTTAAATTTAATAATCTTAATGTATTAGTTATAGCAACACGTGATTTTCCAATTCTTTTACTTAATTGCTCTTGAGTCAAACTAAAGTCATTTATCAATTTTTTATATGCAGTAGCTTCTTCTATAGAGTTTAAGTCTTCTCTTTGAATATTTTCAATTAAAGATATTTCTAATACTTGCTTTTCAGTTAATTCCATTACTACAGCAGGAACTTCTTTTACTCCTATTGTTTTAGCAGCTCTCCATCTTCTTTCCCCAGCAACAATTACATATTCACCCTTATCTTTTTTTAATATTAAAGGCTGTATTATTCCATTGCTTTTTATAGATTCCGCTAATTCCATAATTCTTTCGTCATCAAATCTTTTTCTTGGTTGACTATCATTATTTTTAATTAAATTAATATCAATTAATGTATATCCTTCATTTTTAACTTCTGTTTTAGGTTCTTTTTTATCTAAAATCATAGTATCTTCAGGTATAAGAGCATTTAGACCTTTACCCAACCCAAATTTTTTGCTCATGTTTCTCAACCCCTTTATTGCTTACTTAAAAACTCTTTCGCAAATTTTTTATATGCTGCAGCGCCTTTGCACTTTTCATCATAAAGCATAATAGGTAATCCAAAACTTGGTGCCTCTGCCAATCTTATATTTCTAGCAATAGTCGTTTCATATACCTTATCATTGAAGAATTTTTTTGCTTCCTCATATACTTCATTACTCAAATTAGTTCTATAGTCATACATAGTCATTACTACACCTTCTATATCAAGAGACTTATTTAATGATTTTTTAACTAATTGAACTGTATTAATTAATTGACCTACACCCTCTAATGCATAGAATTCACATTGTATTGGAATCAGTACTGAATCAACAGCAGTTAATGCATTTATTGTTAAAACACCTAATGATGGTGGGCAATCTATGAATATAAAATCATATTGATCTTGTATCTTAGATATTTCTCTTAAAAGAATAGTTTCCCTATCCTTTACTCCTATAATTTCAACTTCTGCACCTGCTAATTCCATAGTTGATGGTGCTATGTATAAATTAGGAATTAATTCACTCTTAATAATAACATTTTCTAAAGAAGTATCAGCAGTTAATACATCATACATAGAATATTCTAAGTTTCTCTTGTCTAATCCTAAACCGCTAGTTGTATTTCCCTGAGGATCAATATCTATTGTTAATACTCTATAGCCCTCCATTGCTAGAAAAGCACATAAATTTATATTAGTAGTAGTTTTTCCAACTCCACCCTTTTGATTAAAAATACAAATTTTTTTCATAAAAAGTCCTTATTAAGGACTTCACCCCCTTCCCATATGTATATTATATATATTTTCTTGTAATAGTTAAAGATGGTGTTATTAAAAATAAGATGAAATTTAAGTTAATTATTATTTCACGTGAAACATTTAATAAAAAATTTTTCTTAGTAAATGTTTCACGTGAAACATATTATAAAAAGGCACTCAAAATAAAGCTTGAGTGCCTTGAAAATCTTATTTGTTTTTAGGTATAGAAACTGTTATCTCAATACATTCTTCCTTATCTTGAAGTTTGTATTCAGCGGGAATATTAAACTTATTTAATACTTGCTTTATAGTATTAACATATAACTTCCCAGGTAAAACCCCTTTACCTTTTCTCTTTTTCATTTGTTCACCAGCTAATTTTAATAACTCAGTATTAATTAGTTCTTCAGTTTTCTTTACATTTAAAGAATTTGCTATTACTTTTTTCACAACCTTTAATTGTAATTCTTCATTTGGTAAACTTAATAACGCTCTTGCATGTCTTTCCGTTAGATTATTTTCAAGACATAAAATTCTTACTTTATCGCTTAGCTTTAATAATCTCAATTTATTAGCTATTGTTGATTGTTTTTTACCCATTCTTTTTGCTAATTCTTCTTGAGTAAACTTATGGTCATTAATTAAATTGTAATATGCTTCAGCTTCTTCCATGAAATTTAAATCTTCTCTTTGCAGATTTTCTAATAATGCTAATTCTGCTGATTCTGTATCTGTAATATCAATTACATTACACGGTACAAATTCAAGTTCTGCCATTCTAGCGGCTCTCCATCTTCTTTCCCCTGCTACTAATTCAAATTTATCTCCCATTCTTCTAACTGTAATAGGTTGAATTATACCATGTTCTATAATCGATTGGCTTAATTCATTTAGTGCTTCTTCATTAAAAAACTTTCTTGGTTGATATGTATTTGGAAAAATACTCTCTACCTTTATGTTCATTATTTCTTTATTCATATTTGTACGACCATCCCTCACAATTTGTTAATCAACATTTAGTTCCATATTTTAACAATTCCGCTTTTTCTTTTTTATTTCCTTCTATATTCTTATAGTTTTGTAAGACAAATCATTATATTATTTTTTATTTCATATGGTACCCTACTATATATAATTTGTTTTATTCTATAATGGCTTTTTAGTAATTGTTCCTGCTTTTCTTGGATAAGTCTTAGGACATGGTTTTATTTTTTCAACCTCTACAATATTATGTTTTAAGTCAGTTTCTTCAATAGAAACTTCTATTATTCCCTTTAACTCTCCACCTAAAGTTTTTATTGCATTACCAGCATTTTTAAGTTCTTCATCTATAGAAGGCCCTTTTAAGGCTACAAAATATCCACCTTTTCTTACATATGGCATACAGAATTCAGATAAAACAGCCATATTAGCTACAGCTCTTGAAGTTGCAACATCAAATTTCTCTCTTAATTCTTGTTTTCTAGCCCCATCTTCAGCTCTTGAGTGAATAGTTGTAACATTTTTTAACCCAAGTTCTCTTACTACTATATTTAAATAATTAATTCTCTTATTTAATGAATCTAAAAGAGTTACTTCTACATTTGGATTCATTATTGCTATTGGTAATCCTGGAAAACCAGCTCCTGTTCCAACATCAATTATATTCCTAGCATTCTTAATTGCATCAGACTTAAATGCTTTAATACAGTCTATAAAATGCTTTTTTATAACTTCCTCATCTTCAGTTATAGCTGTTAAGTTAATTTTCTCATTCCATTCTTGAAGAAGTCTCATATATTTAATGAATTGCTCATATTGTACTTCTGTTAATTCTAATCCTACTTCATTAGCAGCTTCTTTCATTAAGTCAAAAAATTTCATTTTATTCCTCCACTTTATTCTTCTTATATTGATGTTCTAAATAAATAAGTAATACAGATATATCTGCTGGAGAAACTCCTGATATTCTTGAAGCCTGACCTATACTTACAGGTCTTATTGAACTTAATTTTTGAATAGCTTCAACTCTTAATCCCTTTATATCATTATAATCTATATTTTCTGGTAATAGCTTCTTTTCGAACTTCTTAAATTGCTTAACTTGATCCAATTGACTAGCTATATATCCTTCATATTTTGCTATTATATTTACTTGTTCCCCAATATCATCTGTATAATTAGGTCTTTCTAAATCTAATGGTGCTAACATGAAATAATCTAATTCAGGTCTCTTGATTAATTCATACATGCTAATAGGTTTCTTTAATTCTGTAGAATTAAGACTAACTAAGAATTCATTATTTTCTCTCTTATTAGTTATTTGTAAATTCTTTAATCTTTCAACTTCACTTTCTATATTAGCTTTTCTATTTAAGAATCTATTATATCTTTCGTCTGTTACTAACCCTACTCTTCTTCCTATTTCAGTTAATCTAAAATCTGCATTGTCTTGTCTTAATAACAATCTATATTCAGCCCTAGAAGTCATCATTCTATAAGGTTCGTTTGTACCTTTTGTAACTAAATCATCTATTAAAACTCCTGCATATGCATCAGAACGAGTTAATATCATTGGCTCTTCACCTTTAATCTTTAAAGCCGCATTAATACCTGCTACTATCCCTTGTGCAGCAGCCTCTTCATATCCTGAACTACCATTTAATTGCCCTGCTCCATATAATCCTTCTATTGTTTTAAACTCTAATGTTGGCTTTAATTGCATAGGATTAATTGAATCATATTCAATTGCATATGCAGTTCTTAAAAATTCAACATTTTCAAGTCCATCTAATGTTCTATACATCTTAATTTGAACATCTTCTGGTAATGATGAAGACATTCCACCTACATACATCTCTAATGTATCTTCACCTTCAGGTTCTATGAATATTTGATGTCTATTCTTATCAGGGAATTTCATAACCTTATCTTCTATAGATGGGCAATATCTTGGTCCTACCCCTTCAATACTTCCGTTATATAAAGGTGATCTACCTATATTTTCTCTTATAATATTATGAGTTTCCTCATTAGTGTAAGTTAACCAACAAGAAATTTGTTCTCTTTCAATATTATCATTCATGAATGAAAATGGTACTATCTTTTCATCACCTGGTTGTTCTATCATCTTAGAAAAATCTACGGACTTTCTATTTATTCTTGCTGGTGTACCAGTCTTAAATCTTCTCATTTCGATTCCAAGATCCATTAAATGTTGAGTTAATTCATTAGCTGGTGCTAAACCATTTGGTCCACTATTATAAATAACATCACCAATTATTACTTTTGCTCTTAAATATGTACCTGTTGTTAAAATTATTGCTTTACATTTAAAAAATGCTCCATTTTTAGTTAAAACACCAACAACTTTACCATCTTCTATATCAATATCAATAACTTCAAGTTGTCTAACCTCAAGATTCTCTTGATTTTCTAATACACTTTTCATTCTGTTTTGATATTTTTTTCTATCTGCTTGTGCTCTTAATGAGTGTACTGCCGGTCCTTTAGAAGTATTTAGCATTCTTGATTGAATAAATGTTTCATCTATATTAACTCCCATTTCTCCACCAAGTGCATCAATTTCTCTTACTAAATGTCCTTTAGCTGTACCTCCTATATTAGGATTACATGGCATTAATCCGATTGCATCAAGATTTATTGTGCATACTAATGTCTTTAATCCCATTCTAGCTGACGCAAGTCCTGCCTCACATCCTGCATGACCAGCACCAACTACAACTACGTCGTATTCTCCTGCATTATATCTCATTTCTATACTCCTACTTTCCTACACAGAAATCTCCAAATATTTTATTTACTAAGTCTTCTTCTAATTCATCACCAGTGATTTCATTTAAAGCTCTTAGTGCTGAAGTAACAAAAATAGATATTAAATCTAAATATTCGTTCATTCTTACTTTACTTAATGCCATTTCAGCATTTTCTAATGCTCTAAATAAAGCTTGCTTATGTCTTGAATTAGATATAATTAGACTTTCTGTATCAATTTTTCCACTAAAGAATAGTTCTTTTATGGTTTCTTTTAAATCACTTAATCCTATTTCTTCCTTAGCTGATATCTTGATTATGTTCTCAAAGTTGCTTATTACATTTTCATCTATCTTACATTCTAAGTCTATCTTATTTAATATAACAACACACTTCTTATCTCCAACAGAATCAATAATTTCTTTGTCCTCATCATCTAATTCTCTTGAAGAATCAAGTACTAATAATACTAAATCAGCTTCTTGAATTTTTTCTCTTGATCTTTCAACTCCAATTTTTTCTACAACATCTTCAGTTTCTCTAATCCCTGCTGTATCTATTATTTTGACAGGAATTCCATCTAAATTTATGTACTCTTCTATAATATCTCTTGTTGTTCCAGCAATATCAGTTACTATTGCTCTTTTTTGTCTTAATAAGGCATTTAATAGTGATGATTTACCTACATTAGGCTTACCTACAATCGCTAAGCTTAATCCTTCTCTTATTAGCTTTCCTTCATCTGCACTCTTTAAAAGTCCATTCATTTCACTTATAGCCTTTTCTAAACTTTCTCCAACCTTTAATGGTATACTTGGATCTATTTCTTCATCATCTTCTGTAAAGTCAACTGCAAACTCAACTAAAGCTAATATATTTAACATATACTCTCTTAATCTATTAATTTCTTTCGATAAATATCCATTACTCTGCATTAATGCTGATTTCATTGCTAAATCAGTTTTAGCAGTTATTATATCCATAACAGCTTCAGCTTGAGATAAATCAATTCTACCGTTTAAAAATGCTCTTTTTGTAAATTCTCCTGGTTCTGCAAGTCTTGCTCCAGCCTTTATTACTGTTTCTAAAACTTTATTAGTTGAAACAACTCCACCATGACAATTTATTTCTATTGTATCTTCTGCTGTAAAACTCTTAGGTCCTTTCATAAAACTAATTATCACTTCATCAATAAGCTCATTAGTTTCTCCATCATAAATATGTCCATACTTCATTGTATAAGATTTCATATTTCTAATATCATCATTGCTTTTAGGCTTAAATATCTTTGATGCTATATCTAATGCTTTATCTCCTGATATTCTAATAATTGCAATACCACCTTCACCTAAAGCAGTAGCTATAGCACATATTGTATCAAATTCTTTCATTCTTAATCCTCCGGATTTTCCGTTTTTAATTATTATGCCCTATTTTCGCTATTATTCATTTTACATAACTATTTTATATAAGTCAAAATTCTAAAAAAATAATAAGAGAAGACTTAAAAAAGTCTTCTCTTATTATTTTTTGAAACTTATTACTATTCTTCTAAAAGGCTCTTCACCTTCACTATATGTGTTAATATCATTATATTCTTGTAACGCTGAATGAATAATTCTTCTTTCATATGGGTTCATAGGTTCTAATTTGTAAGGTCTTTTAGATTTTCTTACTTTATAAGCAGCTTTTTGAGCAACTCTTACTAGAGTTTCTTCCCTTTTGCTTCTATAATTTTCTGCATCTAATACGACTCTCTTGTAAGGATTTTCATGATTCTTATTTATTACTAAAGAAACTAAATATTGAAGCGAATCTAATGTTTCACCTCTATACCCTATTACTAATCCCATCTTATCGCCACATAAATTAATATTTACAACATCATTTTCTTCTTTAATATTAATATCAGCCTTTATATTCATAGAATTTAATACA
>OMGY01000440.1_pt1 | contig 48686 bp, 30 predicted proteins | sample 1674461 | NCBI WGS metagenome assembly OMGY01 (sample SAMN05578579, study PRJEB25193) | human gut metagenome | biome: Human Microbiome; feature: human-associated habitat; material: feces | host: Homo sapiens | place: USA:Birmingham | reverse complement strand
TTATTATAGTTTTCTTTTAATCATATAATTTCATGGACAAGAGAATTTATCTTTGCCTTGCTCATATGAGCGGCAAGGAGCAAGACTTTATACGCGAAGCCTTTGATACCAACTGGGTAGTTCCTTTGGGACCTAACGTCAATGCTTTCGAAGAAGATCTGAAACATTTTGTGGGACAGAATAAGGAAGTTGTCGCATTATCGGCAGGTACGGCAGCCATCCATTTAGGTTTAATTCAGTTGGGCGTCAGTACAGGTGATGAAGTGATCTGCCAGTCATTTACTTTCTGTGCTTCAGCCAATCCTGTAGCTTATCAGGGGGCAACTCCTGTATTTATCGATAGTGAAGAAGACACTTGGAATATGGACCCTGCTTTACTGGAAGAGGCTATCAAAGACAGAATTGCGAAAACTGGTAAAAAGCCTAAAGCCATTCTTCCGGTTCATCTTTATGGTATGCCTGCCAGAATTGATGAGATTTGTGCTATTGCATCGAAATATGACATTCCGGTGTTGGAAGATGCCGCCGAGGCTTTAGGATCCGAGTTCAAGGGACAAAAGTGTGGTACGTTCGGTACTTTTGGTGTGTTGTCTTTCAATGGAAATAAGATGATCACTACTTCGGGTGGTGGTGCGTTAATCGTTCCTGATGAAGCGGCAAAGAAGCAGACCATGTTTTATGCTACTCAGGCTCGTGAACCTTTCCCTCATTACCAGCATGAAAAGATCGGTTATAACTACCGCATGAGTAATATTTGTGCGGGTATCGGTCGTGGTCAGATGACTGTGCTGGAAGATCATATTGCCCATCACCGCCATGTACATGATCTTTATGCAAAAGCTTTTGAAGATGTGGATTGCATTACACTGAAATCTAATCCTGACGATCGTTTCAATGCTAACTATTGGTTATCTACGATTCTGATTGATCCTGAGAAGACCGGTACTAATTATGACGAAGTTCGTGTGCAACTTGATGCCAAAGGTATTGAGACCCGTCCTTTGTGGAAACCTATGCACCTTCAGCCTGTCTATGCAAATAATCCTCGCTATGTGAATGGTATTTCAGAACGTTTATTTAATATGGGATTATGTATTCCTGCCGGACCTTGGGTGACAGATGAAGACGTAGCGTACATCGTGGAGCAAATAAAGGCATGTTTGAAAAAGTAAATCATAGCGTTTTGGTATAATATTCATTTATAACTACTTACAACTTTTCTCAGAAAAACTACTCCCAAGCACCTTTTTTCTTTGGCTACATAGTTTTTAATCCTCACCTTTGCATCGTTGATCAACGAAACGTGTGAATAGGAAAACGAATTTAAATCTCTAAAGAAAAAAAGTATGAGTGTAATTTTTAGGACGGTGGAGAGACCGTCGGACCCCAGGGTTGAAAACTCTCCCAAGAAGTATTATCCGCAGTTGGTGACATTGGGGCAAAGCGTGGATTTGGCGTTTATTGCACAGAAGATGCAGGACCGCTCTTCTCTGTCTATCGGTGACATCAAGAGTACGATGCAGAACTTTGTGGAAAAGCTGAAAGAGCAGTTGCTGGAAGGAAAGACGGTTAATATAGCTGGGCTGGGTGTCTTTATACTGGCAGCCAAATCGAAAGGTGAGGAAAAGGCTGATGACGTGACAGCCAAGAGTGTGGAGAGCGTCCGTATCTGTTTTCAGGCGAATAGGGAACTGAAGATATCGAAGGCTGCTACCCGCGCTGGAGAAAGGCTGGATTTGGTGAGTTTGGATGATTATCTTAAGGGGAAGACTTCTACAGATGGCGGCTCCGGTTCGGAAGGAGGAGGCTCGGATTCGGATGGAGACCAAGGTGAGAATCCACTGGGATAACGGTAGCTATGAATTATTAATCAGATAATGGATAATCTTTATGAAGAAAACGTGGAATGTGATTTTGAAACTTATTATTGCCGTAGCGAGTGCTGTGGCAGGTGTGATTGGCGGACAGACAATGATGTTTTAGTCCGATAGGATTTGATAAATAAAAAATGAGAAGAGCTGCTGGCAGGAAATCTGTCGGCAGCTCTTTTTTTAATCCTTGTATGCTTCTTCGTGTACCCCCGCTACTGCTCGTCCGCTGGGGTCGTTCTTTCCTTGGAAAGAGGCGTCCCATGCCAGCGCTTCGGCGGTGGAGCATGCCACACTGGGTACGCTGGGAACACTCCGGGCTGCGCTTTCACTGGGGAAATGCTCTTCGAAGATGGTGCGATAGTAATATTCTTCCTTGTTTTGCGGGGTATGTACTGGGAAGCGTTCGGCGGCATGTGCCATCTGTTCGTCGCTGACGGCAGCGGCAGTGACGGCTTTCAGCGTATCAATCCAACTGTAGCCCACACCGTCGGAGAACTGTTCTTTCTGCCGCCAGGCAACGCTCTGAGGGAGCATGTCGGCAAAGGCTTCGCGGGCTACTTTCTTTTCTATCTCCTTGCCGGGGCACATCTTGACTGCCGGATTGATGCGCATGGCAACATCCAGGAATTCTTTGTCGAGGAAGGGGACACGTCCTTCCACTCCCCAGGCTGCAAGGCTTTTGTTGGCACGGAGGCAGTCGTATAGATGCAGTTTGGAGAGCTTGCGCACGGTTTCTTCGTGAAAGGCTTGCGGTGTGGGCGCCTTGTGGAAGTAAAGGTAACCGCCGAACACCTCGTCTGCACCTTCGCCGCTGAGTACCATCTTGATGCCCATGCTTTTGATGACACGTGCCAGCAGATACATGGGGGTGGAGGCGCGGACAGTGGTTATGTCGTAAGTCTCAATGAAATAGATGACGTCGCGGATAGCATCGAGGCCTTCCTGAATGGTATAGTTTATCTCGTGATGCACGGTACCGATATGACGGGCCACTTCGCGGGCTTTAATCAAGTCGGGAGCACCCTTCAAGCCGACGGCGAAGGAATGGAGCTGCGGCCACCAGGCATCTGCCTTGTTGTCTGTCTCGATGCGTTTGGCGGCATATTTCTTGGCGATGGCAGAGATGACGGAAGAATCGAGTCCGCCACTGAGCAGGACACCGTAGGGGACGTCGGACATCAACTGGCGCTGTACGGCGGCTTCGAGGGCATCGTGCACGGCAGTGACTTGTGTGCTGTAGGCTGTCCGGCCTATCGAAGCCGGCGCGGCATTACGTTCGGCGGCAGGAGTGTAGTTGTCCTTCACAGCGGCATAGTCCATCCAGTCGCGGGTGTACCAGCGGTGCATCTTGCCCTCGCGCCCACGGTAGTAGTGGCCGGGAAGGAAAGGCTCGTACTCGTCGCAGAAACCCTCAAGGGCTTTCAGCTCACTGCCGAAGTAGATGTGTCCATCCTTGTCGCGTCCTATATAAAGGGGGATTACGCCGATGGGGTCGCGGGCGATGAGGTAATCGTCCGTTTCTTCATCATAGAGGGCGAAGGCGAAGATGCCGTTCAGCTCTTCAAGGAAGCGGACGCCTTTGTCTTTGTAAAGGGCAAGGATGACTTCGCAGTCGGAACCGGTCTGGAAGGCGTATTTTCCGGCATAGCGGGCACGGATGTCGCGATGGTTGTAAATCTCGCCATTGACGGCAAGCACCTGTTTGCGGTCGGGTGAATATAAGGGTTGTCCACCGGATTCCGGGTCGACAATGGAGAGGCGTTCGTGGGCGAGGATGGCGGAGCCGCCTACGTAGATACCACTCCAGTCCGGTCCGCGATGACGGATTTTCTGCGCCATCCGTAGCGCTTTGTTTCTCAACTTAGGAGTTTGAGACTGTATGTTGAAGATTCCTGCTATTCCACACATGAGAATTAAAAATTAAAGGTTAAAAATTAAAGAAAGGAAAATCATTTCTTGTTTTCTTTTAGAGGTTCGAGGTAACGGTCTATCTCTGTTGCCACTCGTCGTCCGTCGGCCAAGGCACGTACCACGAGGCTGGCGCCGTGGGCGGCATCGCCTGCCACGAATACGTTCTCTGCAAACTTCGGTTGCTCGGGCTTGAGGAAACCCATGGCAAGAAGCACCATATCGGCTTCGATGACCTCTTTCTTGCCAGTAGGTTTCATGGTGGGACGGCCACCGTCTGTTGTCGGAAGCCACTCCACTTCTTCCACTTCCACACCGCATACCTTGCCATTCTTCCCGATGAACCGGGTAGAGGCGAGGGACCATTGACGGGTACAGCCTTCTTCGTGGCTGCTGGTGGTTTTCAGTACGACGGGCCATTGCGGCCAGGGAGTATCCGGGTTGTGTCCTATGGGCGGTTGGGGCATAATTTCAATCTGGGTTACGCTGACGGCTCCCTGGCGGATGCTGGTGCCTATACAGTCGGACCCGGTATCGCCACCGCCGATGACGAGTACCCGTTTGCCGCGGGCGTTGACGAGTTGGTCTTTCGGGAAGGTGTCTCCATCCAGAATATGGTTCTGCTGTGCCAGCATGTCGAGGGCAAAGTAGATGCCTTTCAGCTCCCGGCCCGGAATGGAGAGGTCGCGGGCGGTGGGCGTACCGGTACAAATGGCGTAAGCATCGAATCCGGCGGGCAGTTTCTGCACATCGACATGGACTCCCATCTCGAACAAGATTCCTTCGGCCTCGAGGATTTTCATGCGGCGGTCGATGACGGCTTTGTCCAGTTTGAAGTTGGGGATGCCATAGCGCAGCAGTCCTCCCGGCATCGGTTTGCTGTCGAATAGGGTAACTTCGTAACCTTTGGCGTTCAGCTGTACGGCGACACTCAATCCGGCAGGGCCGGCGCCGATGACGGCTACCTTCTTTCCGTTACGTTCGGGCTTGCACGGTGTGATGTAACCCTCGCGAAAGGCAGCTTCGGCAATGGCGGCTTCATTTTCGCGGATAGTGACCGGCTCGTTGCACGAGAGTTTCAGTACGCATGACTTCTCGCAGAGGGCGGGGCAGATGCGTCCCGTAAATTCGGGAAAGTCGTTCGTGCTGGACAGTATCCGGTAAGCTTCGCGCCATTTGCCTCGGTAGAGTGCGTCTTGGAATTCCGGGTCTTTATTGCCCAGCGGACATGCCCAGTGGCAGAAAGGTACGCCACAGTCCATGCAGCGCGAGGCCTGGAGCTTGCGGTCGTGGCTGTTCAGTGTCTGTTCCACTTGGCTGAAGTCTGTGATACGTTCGTGTATCGGACGGTAACCCGCCTCCTGGCGGGGGATATTGAGGAATGCTTTAGGGTCTCCCATATTGAAATTTACAATTTAGCAATTTACAATCTTTAATAGTCTCTCTGCATCTCTGCAATCTTCTGTTGCAGTTTCCGCATCTGCTCTTCCTGCAGCACCTTCTTGTATTCGATAGGGACTACCTGGATGAACTGGTCGGCATAGCGTGGCCAGTCATCGAGCATGGTGCGTGCCAGTTTGGAACCGGTGTACAGGTAGTGCTGGCGGATGAGCTCGTGCAGTTCCTTGCGGTAGGAGGCCTCTTCGATGAGGCTCAGCTCCACCATTTCCATATTGCAGAAATAGTCGAAGTTGCCGTCACGGTTCCAGACGTAGGCCACACCGCCGGACATGCCTGCGGCAAAGTTGCGTCCCGTCTGTCCGAGTACTACCACGCGTCCGCCGGTCATGTACTCACAGCAGTGGTCACCTACGCCCTCCACTACGGCTGTGGCACCGGAGTTGCGGACGGCAAAGCGCTCACCTGCACGGCCGTTGATGTAAACCTCGCCGCTTGTGGCGCCATAAAGCAGGGTGTTGCCTGCAATCGTGTTCTTCTCTGCCTCGAAGTTGCTCCGTACCGGGGGCAGGACGGCGATGCGTCCGCCACTCAGACCTTTGCCCAGATAATCGTTGGCTTCACCCTCAAGCTTGAAGTTGACACCCGGGACAAGGAATGCCCCGAAGCTCTGTCCGGCAGAGCCTTTGAACTTCACGTTCAGCGTATGTTCGGGCAGCCCTTTTTCTCCGTACTTTGCGGCAATGACACCGGAGAGCATGGCGCCGCAGGCACGGTCGGTATTGGCGATGGTGTATTCCAGCGAGACTTCCTTTCGGCTCTCTACGGCTTGGGCGGCGGCATGCAGTATCTCCACATCTTTCACATGGTCGATGCCGTGTTGCTGGTCGGTGACGTGGCGGATAGCGGCTTCATTATCCACGCGTGCCAGTAGTTTGTCAAAGCTTATCAACTGATGTTTCTTGATTCCATCATCCGGCTTGCGGACGATAAGGTCTGTGCGTCCAATGATGTCGTCCAGGCGTTCCACACCGATTTCCGCCAGGTATTCGCGTACTTCCTGCGCCAGGAACGTGAAGAAGTTCACCAGATACTCGCTGCGTCCGCGGAAGCGCTTGCGCAGTTCTTTGTTCTGTGTCGCCACCCCTACGGGGCAGGTGTTCTGGTGGCATTTGCGCATCATTACGCAACCCAGTACAATCAGGGCGCTGGTGGCGAAACCGAATTCCTCGGCTCCGAGCATTGCCATCAGTATGATGTCGCGGCCTGTTTTGAGTTGTCCGTCCACTTGCAACATCACTTGCCCGCGCAGGCCGTTCAGCACCAGTGTCTGCTGCGTTTCGCTCAAACCGAGTTCGGGCGAGATACCTGCATAGCGGATGGATGATGCAGGAGAAGCTCCCGTACCGCCTTCTGCACCCGAGATGACTATCAAATCGGCCTTTGCCTTTGCCACACCGGCGGCAATGGTGCCCACACCGCTTTCTGCCACCAGCTTCACGCTGATTTTTGCCCGTGGGTTCACGTTCTTCAGGTCGAAGATGAGCTGTGCCAGGTCTTCGATGGAGTAAATGTCGTGGTGGGGCGGGGGGGAAATCAGAGAGATGCCCGGAATGGAGTGGCGTGTCTTGGCAATCACTTCATCTACTTTGAAGCCCGGCAGCTGCCCACCTTCGCCCGGCTTGGCGCCTTGGGCAATCTTTATCTGTATTTCGTCCGCATTCACCAGATATTCTGCGGTGACACCGAAACGTCCTGAGGCCACCTGCTTGATGGCGCTGCGCAGACTGGTGCCGTCTTCGCGCGGCATGAAGCGTGCCCGGTCTTCGCCTCCTTCGCCCGTATTGCTCCGGCCATGCAGCTTGTTCATGGCAATAGCCATGGCTTCGTGGGCTTCGCGGCTGATGGAGCCGTAGGACATGGCGCCGGTGACAAAGCGCTGTACGATGTTCTCTACCGGTTCTACCCGGTCTATGCTGATAGGAGCGCGGCGGAAGTCGAGGAAATCGCGCAGGAAGATGGGAGCTTCCTTGCTGTCTACCATGGCAGTGAACTCCTTGAATTTCTTATAGCTTCCCAGGCGTGTGGCAAGTTGCAGTGTGCTGATGGTTTCCGGGTTCCAGGCGTGCTTCTCACCATCCTTGCGGAAGGCATACAGTCCGCGGTTCGGCAATAGCTCCGCTTCCCCCTTCTTTTTAAGAACCTCCATCCCTTCCTTGTGGAAGGCGATGGCGTCGCGTGCCACTTCATCCAGGCGTATGCCTCCGATGCGTGAACTCAGTCCGCCAAAGTAGGCATTGCTCAACTCCTCGCTCAGTCCTACGGCCTCGAAAATTTTCGCGCCCCGGTAAGAACGGATGGTGCTGATGCCCATCTTGCTCATAATCTTGAACAAGCCTTTGCAGACGGACTTGATATATTTCTTTTCGGCAGTGGCGTAGTCGAGCTGTATTTCCTTTTCGTTCACCAGTTTGTCGATGACGGCAAAAGCCATATACGGATTCAGTGCGCTGGCTCCGAAGCCCAGCAGCAGTGCGGCGTGCATCACTTCGCGGATTTCGCCGCTTTCTACAATCAGTGCCGTCTGCACCCGTTTGCCCACGGAGATAAGATGGTGGTGTACCGCCGACACGGCAAGCAGTGACGGAATGGCGGCATGGTCGGCGTCTACGTCGCGGTCGGAAAGCACAATGTAGTTCACCCCTTCGTTGACGGATTCTTCTGCCTGCTTGCAGAGGGTTGCCAATGCTTCCTGCAATCCCTGGCACCCTTTTGCCACTTCGAAGAGCAGGGGCAGTTTCACGGTCTTGAAGCCTTTGTACCGGATGTTGCAGAGAATATCCAGCTGGGCGTTATTCAGGATGGGATGGTTCAACCTCACCATCTTGCAATGGTTTTCGCTGGGTGTCAGTATGTTCATGCCTACGGCTCCGATGTACTCGGTCAGCGACATTACCAGTTCTTCGCGTATCGGGTCGATAGGAGGGTTGGTGACTTGGGCAAACTGCTGGCGGAAATAGTTGTACAGTAGTTGCGGCTTGTCCGAGAGTACTGCCAGCGGGGTGTCATTGCCCATGGAGTTGATGGGTTCGGCACCGGTGGTACACATCGGGACAATCAGCCGTTCCATGTCTTCTTTGGAGTAGCCGAAGATGCGCAGCATGCTGTCGTAGTTCTCCACGCTATGGGAGACTTTGCGGCCGCTTTTCAGTTCGTCCAGCTCGATGCGGTTGCCGGCCAGCCAAGTGCGGTATGGTTTGGCTTCGGCAAGTTGTTTCTTCAGTTCGCCGTCATAATATATTTCGCCTTTCTCGGTGTCTATAAGCAGTATCTTGCCCGGTTGCAGGCGTCCTTTTTCCTTGATGTCTCCCGGCTCGAAATCCATCACGCCGACTTCGCTGGCCACTACCATCATGCCGCCTTGCGTAATCAGGTAGCGTGCAGGGCGCAGTCCGTTCCTGTCGAGCATGCCGCCTGCATAGCGCCCGTCGCTGAAAAGCAGTGCCGCCGGTCCGTCCCACGGCTCCATCAGGATGGAGTGGTATTCATAGAAAGCTTTTAAATCTTCGCTGATGGGATTCTTTTCGTTGAAAGATTCCGGCACGAGCATGGCCATGGCGTGCGGCAGGCTCAGGCCTGACATGATGAGAAACTCGAGCACATTGTCCAGCGAGGCACTGTCGCTCATGCCCGGTTGCACGATGGGGCGTATCTCCCGGATGTCTCCCAGGGTGGGAGAGGAGAGTACGCTCTCACGGGCTTCCATCCAGCCGCGGTTGCCACGGATGGTATTGATTTCGCCGTTGTGTGCCAGCAGGCGGAAGGGCTGTGCCAGTCCCCAGGTGGGGAAAGTGTTGGTGCTGAAACGGGAGTGCACCAATGCCAGTCCGCTGGTGAAGTAGCTGTTGGTGAGGTCGGGGAAGTAGTTGCGCAACTGTAAGGAAGAGAGCATGCCTTTGTAGACGATATTCTTCGTAGAGAGCGAGACGATGTAGAAATCCTCGCGGGTGGGGATGTCCGACTTGCGTATTCTGTTCTCTATCCTTTTCCTTATTATATAGAGTCGGCGGTCAGCGGTTTCGCTTTCCGTAAATCCGGTGATGAAGATTTGCTTGATGTCCGGTTCGTTGGCAAGAGCCGCTTCTCCCAATATTTCGGGGCAAGTGGGCACATTGCGCAGATGCATCAGGGTCAATCCATCCTTTTCAATCTCTTCGATAATGACGCTCAAGATGGCAGCCTGGTCTTTTCCGTCTTTGGGAAGGAAAAGCAGGCCGGTACCGTATTTCCCCTTCTCGGGAACGGGGATGCCTTGCAACAGAATGAATTCGTGCGGTATCTGCAGCATGATGCCGGCGCCGTCTCCGGTTTTGTTGTCCGCCCCTTCCGCTCCACGGTGGCGCATGTTTTCCAGTACCTTCAATGCCGATTCTACCAGTTCATGTGATTTTCCTCCCTGGATATTGACCAGCATGCCTACTCCGCAGGCATCGTGCTCGTGGGATGCCTCATACAAGCCCAACTGTTTGGGCTGTCGCTGGTAATCCTCTACTTTTGTTTTGTTGTTAAAAAGTTCTTGTTTCATGATTATAAACTTTCTTTATTGCTGTATAATATTGTTTATGGTTTCAAAATGTTCGGCAAATATATGGTATTAATTACAAAATGTTAATATATATTCCTGCCTTCTTTCTTGCAAAATTCCTGCGATAGAAGATGAAGTTATGAATTGATAGAAAACACCCTCTGTTTTCTTTTAATCCTAAATCAAAATCAGACGGTTTGATTTGGATTTGTAAATTAAGCCTTTTGCTTTCAAAATAATACTTTCTTTAACTTTTTGATATAAAAACAACTTTTTTCTATTCTTTTGATAAATAAATACTGGAAAGATTAACTTTATGTTCTTAAGAATATGTATATTTGCAGCGCAAAATCAAATACTGATACATTATGTGTGGAATAGTAGGCTATATAGGTCAAAGGAAAGCCTACCCCATTCTTATCAAGGGTCTGAAGCGGTTGGAGTACCGTGGATATGATAGTGCAGGGGTAGCATTAATCAGTGATAACCGACAGTTGAACGTGTACAAAGCGAAAGGTAAGGTTTCGGAACTTGAAACTTTCGTTGCTCAAAAAGATATTTCCGGTAACATTGGTATTGCACATACACGTTGGGCCACTCATGGAGAACCTTGTTCCGTCAATGCCCATCCCCATTATTCCTCTTCCGAACGCCTCGCCCTCATCCATAACGGCATTATTGAAAACTACGCCGTCCTTAAAGAAAAACTTCAAGCCAAAGGTTATGTATTTAAAAGCAGCACTGATACCGAGGTGCTTGTACAGCTCATTGAATACATTCAGGTGACAAACCATATTGACTTACTGACGGCGGTGCAACTTGCCTTGCAGGAAGTGATTGGGGCGTATGCCATTGCGGTGCTCGACAAGGACAATCCGGATGGGATAATCGCTGCACGCAAGAGCAGTCCGCTGGTGGTGGGCATCGGTGAAGGAGAGTTTTTCCTGGCTTCGGATGCCACGCCGATTGTGGAATACACAGATAAGGTGGTGTATCTGGAAGACGAAGAGATTGCCCTCATCTGCCGGGGAGAGAAGTTGAAGGTTGTTAACCTGAAGAATGTGGAATGCCCGCACGAGGTAAAGACGGTAGCGCTCAATCTCGGCCAGCTGGAGAAGGGAGGCTATCCGCACTTCATGCTGAAGGAAATCTTCGAACAGCCCGGCTGCATTCACGACTGCATGCGCGGGCGTATCAATGTGGAGGGTACGAACGTGGTTCTTTCTGCAGTGATTGATTATAAGAAACGTCTGCTGGCGGCCAAACGCTTCGTCATCGTGGCATGCGGTACGTCATGGCATGCCGCCCTCATCGGCAAGCATTTGATTGAAAGCTTCTGCCGTATTCCGGTAGAGGTGGAGTATGCCAGTGAGTTCCGTTACCGCGACCCGGTGATTGACAGCAACGATGTGGTGATTGCCATCTCGCAAAGCGGAGAAACGGCCGATACGCTGGCCGCCGTGGAGCTTGCCAAAAGCTGTGGGGCATTTATATACGGCATCTGCAATGCCGTCGGTTCCAGCATTCCCCGTGCCACGCACACGGGTTCCTATATCCACGTGGGACCGGAAATAGGGGTGGCATCCACCAAAGCCTTCACGGGGCAGGTAACGGTGCTTACCATGCTGGCCCTGACACTTGCCAAAGAGAAAAAGACGATGGACGAAGGGCAATACCTGGCAATTGTCAAGGAGCTGGGGCATATTCCCGACAAGATGGAAGAGGTCTTGAAATTGAACGACCGCATAGCGGAACTTTCCAAGATATTCACCTATGCACACAACTTTATCTATCTGGGACGCGGATACAGTTATCCCGTAGCCTTGGAAGGCGCCTTGAAGTTGAAGGAGATTTCGTATATCCATGCCGAAGGCTATCCTGCCGCCGAAATGAAGCACGGCCCCATTGCTCTGGTGGATGCCGAAATGCCGGTAGTGGTCATTGCCACCCGGAATGGGCTTTATGAAAAGGTGCTGAGCAATATCCAGGAAATAAAGGCGCGTAAAGGCAGGGTTATCGCCATTGTGACAAAGGGAGATACGGTCATCAGTAAAATAGCCGACACTTGTATCGAGCTTCCCGAAACAATGGAGTGCCTTGATCCGTTAATAACTACGGTACCTCTGCAGTTGCTTGCCTATCACATTGCCGTGTGCAAGGGAATGGATGTGGACCAGCCGAGGAACCTTGCTAAGTCGGTGACTGTAGAATGAGGACATGTACAATTTACCATTTACAATGTACAATGGGGCTGCGCTTGGGAGGGGTAAATGTAAATGGTAATTGTATGCTATAATAAGGAAAAGAAAATTGTACACTTAAAATTGTACATTGTAAATGGTAAATAGTAAATAAATAGATGGAACAACTGAAGCATGAATGCGGCGTCGCCATGATACGCCTGCTGAAACCTTTGGAGTACTATGAAGAGAAGTACGGAACATGGATGTACGGACTCAACAAGCTCTATCTCCTGATGGAGAAACAACACAACCGTGGGCAGGAAGGTGCCGGACTGGCCTGCGTGAAACTGGAAGCCAATCCCGGTGAGGAATATATGTTCCGTGAACGTGCGCTCGGTTCGGGCGCCATTACCGAAATTTTCGGTACGGTGCAGGGCAACTTCAAGGACTTGACCAAGGAACAGCTGCACGATGCGGAATATGCCAAGCGTGTGCTGCCCTTTGCAGGGGAGGTCTATATGGGACACCTGCGTTACTCCACTACCGGAAAGTCCGGCCTCTCGTACGTGCACCCATTCCTCCGGAGAAACAACTGGCGTGCCAAGAACCTTGCTCTCTGCGGCAACTTCAACATGACGAATGTGGATGAAATCTTTGCACGCATTACCGCCATCGGTCAGCATCCGCGCAAATATGCCGATACCTACATCATGCTGGAGCAGTTGGGACACCGCCTTGATCGCGAAGTGGAGCGCCTCTTCAACCTTGCCGAAGCGGAAGGGCTGGCAGGTATGGACATCACCCATTATATAGAAGACCACATCGACCTTGCCAACGTGCTACGCACTTCGAGTAAGGAGTGGGACGGGGGATACGTGATGTGCGGACTTACCGGAAGCGGAGAGACTTTTGCCGTACGCGACCCGTGGGGCATCCGTACAGCCTTCTGGTATCAAGACGACGAAATAGCGGTGCTTGCCAGTGAACGTCCCGTGATACAGACAGCCCTTAATGTCCCTGCCGGCTCCATCAGGGAGCTGCAACCCGGACAAGCCATGTTTATCAACAAGGCCGGCAAGGTGCGCACCGTGCAAATCAATAAGCCGCGCGAGGTGAAGCCTTGTTCCTTCGAGCGCATCTATTTTAGCCGGGGCAGTGATGTGGACATTTACCGGGAACGTAAACTGCTGGGTGAGAAACTTGTACCCAACATATTGAAAGCTATTGACAACGATGTGGACCATACTGTCTTCTCCTTCATACCCAATACGGCGGAAGTCGCCTTCTACGGCATGTTGCAGGGACTGGACGACTACCTCAACGAGGAGAAGGTGCAGCAGATTGCCGCCTTGGGGCATAGTCCCAGCCACGACGAGCTGGAGCATATCTTGTCGCGGCGCATACGGAGCGAGAAAGTGGCAATCAAGGACATCAAGCTGCGTACCTTCATTGCCGAAGGAAACAGCCGGAACGACCTTGCCGCCCATGTGTACGACATCACTTACGGAAGCCTTGTTCCGGGAGTGGATAATCTGGTCATCATCGACGACTCGATAGTGCGCGGAACCACCCTGAAGCAGAGCATCATTGGTATCCTCGACCGTCTGGGGCCGAAGAAGATAGTCATTGTAAGCTCTTCACCGCAGGTGCGCTATCCCGACTACTATGGCATCGATATGGCTAAGATGAGTGAATTCATCACCTTCAAAGCTGCTGTGGAACTGCTGAAGGAGCGTGAGATGCGGGATGTAATTGCCGCCGCCTACCGCAAGTCCAAGGAGCAGGTAGGCCTGCCCAAAGAACAGATGGTGAATTACGTGAAGGAGATTTATGCTCCTTTCACTGACGAGGAAATCTCTGCCAAGATGGTGGAGCTTCTCACTCCGAAAGGAACGAAAGCCAAAGTGCAGATCGTCTACCAGCCTCTCGAGGGGCTGCATGAGGCCTGCCCCAAGCATCCGGGTGACTGGTACTTCAGCGGCGATTATCCTACGCCGGGCGGTGTGAAGCTGCTGAATAAGGCATTTATTGATTATATAGAACAAGTTTATCAATTTTAATTGAATCAATGAGAAATGTAACTCTAATCCTCGACGACGGGAGCCGCTTCCACGGCAAGTCGTTCGGCTTTGAAAAACCGGTAGCGGGAGAGGTGGTCTTCAATACAGCCATGACGGGTTATCCCGAAAGTCTGACCGACCCTTCGTATGCCGGACAGCTGATGACGCTCACCTATCCGTTGGTGGGCAATTACGGTGTGCCGCCTTTTACTCTCGAACCGAATGGGCTTGCCACTTTTATGGAGAGCGAGCATATCCATGCCGAAGCCATTATTGTAAGCGATTATAGCGAAAATTATAGCCATTGGAATGCGGTGGAAAGTCTCGGTGACTGGCTGAAACGCGAACAGATTCCGGGCATCACGGGCATCGATACCCGCGAACTGACAAAGGTGCTTCGCGAGCATGGGGTGATGATGGGACGTATCGCCTTTGATGATGAATCGGATGAAATGCCTGAGGCCTCTTATGCCGATGTGAATTATGTGGATAAAGTCAGCTGCAAGGAGGTTATCCGTTACAACGAAGGAACCGGTAAGAAGAAAGTGCTCCTTGTGGATTGCGGCGTCAAGCATAACATCATCCGCTGCCTGCTGAAACGTGATGTGGAAGTGATTCGCGTTCCCTGGGACTATGATTATACCGGGATGGAGTTCGACGGGCTGTTCATCTCCAACGGCCCTGGCGACCCTGATACCTGCGATGCTGCCGTACAGAATATCCGCAAGGCAATGCAGAACGAGAAACTGCCCATCTTCGGCATCTGTATGGGAAACCAGTTGCTTTCCAAAGCTGGGGGCGCCAAGATATACAAATTGAAATACGGCCACCGCAGCCATAACCAACCGGTGCGTATGGTGGGTACGGAACGTTGCTTCATCACCTCACAGAATCATGGGTATGCTGTAGACAACAACACGCTGACAGAAGACTGGGAACCGCTTTTCATCAATATGAACGATGGTTCTAATGAAGGAATCCGCCACAAATGCAATCCCTGGTTCTCTGCACAGTTTCATCCCGAAGCTGCCAGCGGGCCGACGGATACGGAGTTTCTTTTTGATGACTTTGTGAAGTTGCTTTAGTAAGAGAATTTTATCAAGAATGGTTGTGTTCGTAATCTCTTGATAATCAGTATGTAAAAGACGGTGTAATGAGTCCCATACTGAATGTCATTCAGTCCCAGAGTGAATACCTTTCAGTCCTATACTGAATGTCATTCAATTAGTGACTGATTGTGTAAGGTAAGAGAAAGATAAGGTTTTATTACTACTATTACATTTTTAATAAACAGATATGCAAATGAAAGAAAACAATATAAAGAAAGTCCTGCTGCTTGGCTCCGGTGCACTGAAAATCGGTGAGGCAGGAGAGTTTGACTACTCCGGTTCGCAGGCGCTCAAGGCATTGAAGGAGGAAGGTATCTACACGGTTCTCATCAATCCGAACATTGCCACGGTACAGACCTCGGAGGGCGTTGCCGACCAGATTTACTTCCTGCCCGTCACTCCTTACTTCGTGGAGAAGGTGATAGAGAAGGAGCGCCCAGACGGAATCATGCTTGCTTTTGGCGGACAGACGGCACTGAACTGCGGTGTTTCCCTCTACAAGGACAAGATTTTCGAGAAGTACGGCGTGACGGTTCTCGGCACTCCCGTACAGGCTATCATTGACACGGAGGACCGTGAAATCTTTGTGCAGAAACTGAATGAGATTGATGTAAAGACCATCAAGAGCGAAGCTGTGGAGAATGCGGCAGATGCCCGTCGCGCAGCCCGGGAACTGGGATATCCGGTCATTGTCCGTGCCGCATACGCGCTTGGCGGACTGGGTTCGGGCTTCTGCGACAATGAAGAAGAGCTGAATGTGCTGGTAGAGAAAGCCTTCTCCTTCTCCCCGCAGGTGCTGGTGGAGAAATCGTTGAAGGGCTGGAAGGAAGTGGAATACGAGGTGGTGCGCGACCGTTTTGACAACTGCATCACGGTCTGTAACATGGAAAACTTCGACCCCCTGGGCATCCATACGGGCGAGTCCATCGTTATTGCCCCGTCACAGACGTTGAGCAATACGGACTATCATAAATTGCGTGAACTCGCTATCCGCATTATCCGTCACATCGGCATTGTGGGAGAGTGTAACGTGCAGTATGCCTACGACCCGATGAGCGAGGACTACCGGGTAATCGAGGTGAATGCACGCTTGAGCCGTTCCTCTGCATTGGCCTCTAAAGCAACGGGTTATCCGTTGGCATTTGTGGCGGCAAAACTCGGCTTGGGCTATGGTTTGTTCGACTTGAACAACTCCGTAACAAAGACCACAAGCGCTTTCTTCGAACCTGCTCTGGACTATGTGGTTTGCAAGATACCGCGTTGGGATTTGGGCAAGTTCCATGGAGTGGACAAGGAACTGGGTTCGAGCATGAAGTCGGTAGGCGAGGTAATGGCTATCGGGCGTACTTTCGAAGAAGCTATTCAGAAAGGCTTACGTATGATAGGCCAGGGCATGCACGGCTTTGTGGAGAACAAGGAACTGGTGATTGCCGATTTGGACAAGGCTCTGCGCGAACCGACGGACAAGCGTATCTTTGTCATCTCCAAAGCCTTCCGTGCCGGATATACGGTGGACCAGGTGCACGAATTGACCAAGATAGACCGTTGGTTCCTGGAAAAGCTGATGAACATCATGGATACCAGCAGGGAACTGCACTCTTTTATGGCTGATGGAGAGTTGCCAATGATTCCCGTAGACTTATTGCGTAAAGCCAAGGTACAAGGCTTCTCTGATTTCCAGATAGCCCGTGCCCTCGGCTTGGAACAAGCAATGGACGGCGAAGAAGCCATCCTTGCCGTCCGCAATTTCCGCAAGAGTGCAGGCATTCTGCCCGTAGTGAAGCAGATAGATACCCTTGCCGCCGAATATCCCGCACAGACCAACTATCTCTACCTGACGTATAGCGGCACGGCAAATGATGTCCGTTACCTCGGCGACCGCAAGTCCATTGTCGTATTGGGCTCCGGCGCCTACCGCATCGGTTCTTCCGTAGAGTTCGACTGGTGCGGCGTGCAGGCCCTGAACACCATCCGCCAGGAAGGCTACCGCAGTGTCATGATAAACTACAACCCCGAAACCGTGTCTACGGACTATGACATGTGCGACCGTCTTTACTTCGACGAGCTCACCTTCGAGCGCGTGATGGATATTCTCGAACTGGAGAATCCCCATGGGGTGATTGTCTCTACCGGTGGTCAGATACCGAATAACCTTGCCCTGCGCCTCGATGCGCAGAAGGTACCTATTCTCGGCACAAGCGCCAGGAGCATCGACAATGCCGAAGACCGTGACAAGTTCTCCGCCATGCTCGACCGCATTGGTGTAGACCAACCCGAATGGCGGGCGCTGACCTCCCTGGAGGACATCAACGCCTTTGTGGATAAGGTGGGCTTCCCGGTATTGGTCCGTCCTTCCTACGTATTGTCCGGCGCTGCGATGAACGTCTGTTCCAACCGGGAGGAGCTGGAACGCTTCCTGAAGCTGGCGGCGAATGTCAGCAAGAAACATCCCGTAGTGGTGAGCCAGTTCATTGAGCATGCCAAGGAGGTGGAGATGGATGCTGTGGCGCAAGATGGAGAGATTATCGCGTACGCCATCAGTGAGCATATCGAGTTTGCCGGAGTGCATTCCGGTGACGCCACTATCCAGTTCCCGCCACAAAAGTTGTATGTGGAGACGGTGCGCCGCATCAAGCGCATCAGCCGCGAGATTGCCCGTGAGCTGAACATCTCCGGTCCGTTCAATATCCAGTATCTGGCACGCGAGAACGACATCAAGGTGATTGAGTGCAACCTCCGCGCCAGCCGTTCGTTTCCGTTTGTCAGCAAGGTGCTGAAGATAAACCTTATTGAACTTGCCACGAAGGTGATGCTCGGCATTCCGGTACAGAAGCCGGACAAGAATCTGTTCGATTTGGATTATGTAGGCATCAAGGCGAGCCAGTTCTCCTTCAACCGTCTGCAGAAGGCCGACCCGGTACTGGGTGTGGATATGGCAAGCACGGGCGAGGTGGGTTGCATCGGCAGCGATACTTCCTGCGCCATTCTCAAGGCGATGCTCTCCGTGGGCTACCGCATTCCGGAGAAGAACATCCTGCTTTCTACCGGTACTCCGAAGCAGAAAGTGGACATGCTTTCTGCCGCGCGTATGCTTCAGAAGAAGGGGTATAAGATATTTGCCACGGGTGGTTCCAGCAACTTCCTTACGGAGAACGGTGTGGAGAATACGCGCGTCTACTGGCCCAGCGAACCCGAACGCCAGCCGCAGGCACTTGACATGCTGCACCGCAAGGAGATAGACATGGTGGTCAATATTCCGAAGAACCTCACCGCAGGCGAGTTGGATAACGGCTACAAGATACGCCGTGCCGCCATCGACCTCAATATTCCTTTGATAACGAATGCCCGTCTGGCAAGTGCGTTCATCAATGCATTCTGCACGATGACGCCGGATGATTTGACCATCAAGTCGTGGGCGGAATATAAATGATAAATATTTTTCGGACAGAAAAACAGAAGGACAAGGGAGAGAAGAAAAAATGTGCCGTCTTTTTTTCCCTTGTCTCCTTGTCAGTCTTGTGTATTAATATGGAAAAACAACGCATACAGTACCGGTATGAACAGCAACGTTATCAGTGTGCCGAATGTCAGCCCGCCCATAATGGAAGCTGCCAGCGAGCCGAACATGGCATCGGGCAGTAACGGTATCATGCCCAGAATTGTAGTCAGCGCCGCCATAGATACCGGGCGCAAACGACTCTGTGAACTGTCTATCAAGGCTTTCATCGGTTCCACTCCTTGATTAATCTGCAAGGTTATTTCATCCATCAGTACGATGCCGTTCTTGATGAGCATCCCTATCAATCCCAGTGTCCCTACGATTGCCACGAAATTGAATGTCTTTCCTGTAAGCAGCATCACTGCTACCACGCCTACCACAACCATCGGAATGCAGCAGAAGATGATAAGCGGTTTACGGTAATCCTTGAACAGCATGATCAGAATGGCAATCATCAGGATGATGGCCAGTGGGAAGTTCTTGAACAGATACTTCATGGACTGGTCACTGGCGCTTTTCTCACCCTGCCACTGCAGTGTGTATCCCTCGGGAAGCTCTATCCTTTCAATCTGCCGTGCGATGGCCTGCCTTGCCTTTTCCGTCTCTATACCCGGTGTGGGAGAGCATTGCACGCGTTGGCTCCGTTGTCCGTTGTAGCGCGGCACTACCGGGTCTTCCCAGCGTATGTCGATACTTTTGCTGATTTGTTTCAGTGGAGTGCTGCCCATCAGACTTTCCACCAGCTCTTCTTTGGAGAGGGTACCGGCTTTCAGCTTTACCATTGTTTCTTCGTTCAGCAGTCCGTTCAGCGATGGCAGCGAGGAGAACACTTGCGTATTGGAGAGGTCCTCTATCGGTTGTCCTTCCTCGTCCAGGCATTTCAGGTAGATATTGTCCCGATGGATGCCTTCGTAGAAGAATCCGATGGGGATACCTCCATTGGCCGAGAGCAGTGACAAGCTTACGTCATTGCGGCTCAACCCCAAAGTACGGGCGGCGGCTTGGTCGTACTCGATGGAGAGTACCGGAACCTGCGGTTCCCAATCGGTGGTGATGAGGCATATCTCCGGTGTGTTTTCCATGATACTGCGGGCGCTGTCTGCCAACCGGTGCAGTACGGCAGGGTCCGGTCCCATGAACTGGACTTCGATAGGATATTTTTTGAACATCAGGTTGTAGCGCTTCATCTTGACGTAGGCATTGGGATAATGATGCGTCAGGTAACTTTGTATCTCGTCCATGTTGTCTACCAGCTCTTCGGGAGAAGTGAAATCTATAATCAGTTCGCCGTATGCCAAAGACGGGTTGGCGATGCTCCTTACCAGATTGTAGCGTCCCGGTGTACCGCCTATGGAAGTGGTGACGTGCGTCACTTCCTTGCGTGTTTTCAGGTATGTTTCTATCTCCCGGAGGTCTTGAACCACTTGTGTGGAGTTATTGCCTTCGGGCAGTTTATATTCCATATATAGTTGGTCGTAAACCATGTCGGGGAAGAATCCCTGGCGCATGTACTGGTAGCCGAAGGCAGACAGTCCGAGCAGGACGAGCATTGTCAACACAAAGCTCCAGCGGTGTGCCAGTCCCATCCGCAGGGCGGCGCGCAAGACAGCATAAGTGCGTCCTTTGTATTCTCTCGCTCCTGTGGCGTTGGTTTCGACGGCAGGATGCAGATACCGATTGGCCATCAGTGGTACATGAACCAACGCCAGTACCCAGCTTAACAGCAAAGACACTGCCAGGACGATGAAAAGGTCACGTGTGTAGACCCCTGCCGTGTCGGGCGACATGAAGATGGGCAGAAAAGCTATGATGGCTATCAGCGTAGCTCCCAGCAGCGGCATGGCTGTCTGTCTCCCTATGGCTGTCATGGCTTCCATCCGTTTTTTTCCGGCTTTCAGGTCTACCAGTATGCCGTCAATGATGACGATGGCATTGTCTACCAACATACCCATTGCGAGGACAAATGCGGCCAGTGATACACGCTGCATTGTTCCGCCTGCCGTATATAGAAACATAAATGAACCGAAGACGGTGACCACCAGACTGATTCCGATAATGACCCCACTTTTGAATCCCATAGCCACCATCAGAATGAGCACTACGATGATGACAGACTCTATCAGGTTGATGATGAATGTCCCCAATGAAGCGCCGACGCGTTCCGGCTGGTAGAAAACCTTATGGCAGTCTACGCCTGCAGGCAGACGGGTTTCTTTGAGCTGTGCTAACCTCTTTTCTACTTCAGCGCCTACTTTCACAATGTCTGTTCCGCTGGAGGCGGCAATCAGGATACCTTGTGCCCGTTCGCTGTCGAAGAACATTTCGTTGCGGGTAGGCTCTTCGTATCCTTTTTCTATCTGTGCGATGTCGCGCATGCGGAGCTGGTCGTCGTCATGTCCTTGTATAAGCATGTTGCCGATGTCCTCCACAGTCTTGAATTTGTCGCTTACAGTTACACGGATGCGGTGGTCACCATTGTCGTAATAGCCGCTGTAAGTGGTCTTGTTCTGCCCGTTCAGGGTGGCAAGCACCTCAGCTGGTTTCACACCCAAATTTGCCATGCGGTCTTGCAGCAAGGAGATGTTGATGCACTCGGAGCGTTTTCCGTAGAGTTCCACCCGGTCAATTCCTTCCATGTCGCTGATTTCCCGCTTCACGAGTTCCGCATAGTCGGACAATTGCCGGTCGGACAAGCCGTCACCGGTCAGTGCGTAGAACATACCATATACATTCCCGAAATCATCTTTGACGATAGGTGTACCGGCCCCGTCGGGCAGTGAGGCACGGGCATCGTTCACTTTGCGGCGTAGCATGTCCCAGCATTGTTCCACCTCATCGTCTCGGGTGGTTGTTGTCAACTCTATCTGTATCAGTGAAAGGTCGTTGTAGGAGTAGCTTTCCACATTGTCTATGTGGCCCATGCTGCGGATGCTCTTTTCCAGTACATCCGTCACTTCCAGTTCCACTTGATGAGCCGAGGCTCCCGGATAGGGTGTCACTACCATGGCGAGTTTCACCTTTATTTCCGGATCTTCCAGTTTGCTCATCTCATAGCTGGAATAAGCTCCTCCCAGCAGCAGGACAGCTACTAGGAAGTATATCAGATTACGGTTCTGAAATGCCCATTTACTTATATCCATAGTTTTTTAGGGATTAGTGGTTACAATAGTCCTCCAATATTTGTTCCGCTGGTTCCGGCGAGCGGTTTTACGGTTTCTCCGTCTTTGATGTGGTGGACTCCGGAAGACACGACCAGTTCGCCCGGTTTCAGATGGTTGGAGCTGATGAGGCTGCGACCGTTGCTTGTCAGGCGAAGGAGGGTCACTTCGCGGGCGGTAATCCGGTTGTCGGACGGGTTGTAGACAAATACCTGCGCTTTTCCGTCTATTTGCAGTACGGCGCCGCTCGGAACGGACAGTTGGCATGAATTCTCTTCGTCGTACTGGATGGTAACCATCGTATTCATGCCCGGAGAGGGTACGGGCTGCTGCTTGTCGGCAAGCAGTTGCAGGCGTACGGTATAGAGCTGGTTGGCATTGGCTTTGGGAGTGATGCTTATCAGTTTCAGCCGGTAGGTCTTGCCTGGATAGACATCGAATGAACAGTAATAGCTGTGGAACTGTCCGCGCCGGATGTATTCCGCTGCCGGAAGATTGATTTCCACTTCGGGCATACTGCTGCTGATTATGGAGAGAACAGGCATACCGGCGCCTATCGTTTCGTGCGCCTCAAAAAGACGTTTCTGTACAAAGCCGTTGAAGGGGGCGTAGAGCTTGGTGTAGTTGAGCTGGTCCTTGTGGTGCCGGTATTTGGCTGCAATCTGCTTTAATCCATATACCGCCTTGTCGTTGGCGCTGGAAGTAGTGACGGAGTCTTTGTAAAGTGACATCACCCGTTTGGCATCCGCCTTTATCTGTTTATATTCGGCTTCTGTGGCATCCAACTGCACCTGATAGTCTGTCGGGTCGAGTTCGGCGAGCAGTTGTCCCTGACTTACGCGTGCACCGTTCTCCACATATATTTTCTGGATGGTTCCGCTGACTCTGAAAGCAAGGCTGATATCCTGTGCTGCTTTCACTTTGCCTGGATATTGCAGATAGGTCTGTTCGTCTGCTGAAATAACTGTATCTATTTTCACTGTCTGGCAGTCTCTTGCCATCTTGACCTTTCCCTTGCAGGAAGCCAGTGAGAGTAGGGAAATGCCTACTATAAGCCAATAGAACTGTTTCATTGTATATTATTTAATCATATGTTTTTATATATTTACAAATATACCCCGATACTGTCAAATGGAAAAGATCGGAATGTATTATAATATGTTCTATCTTGTACATCCGGATATAAATATCTATTTTTGTCGGAAGCATCGGAAGTGCAAATATACAAAAAAGCAAGTTTATGGAAACAATTCGGATTCAGCATTATCGGTCTCCTTATGGCGAGTTGATGCTCGGCTCTTTAGGAGACAAACTTTGTCTGTGCGACTGGGTAAGCGAAAAGCGCAAGGAGAAAATCGGCAGGCGGATGCGGAATACGCTGCATGCCGTTTATGAGGAGGGCACTTCGGAAGTTATTTCAACGGCAATCATTCAGTTGGATGAATATTTTGCCCGTAAGCGGACGGCGTTCGACATGCCGTTACTGTTGGCAGGGACGGATTTCCAGAAAACGGTATGGCAGGAGTTGCTGAATATTCCTTACGGGAAAACGGTGTTCTACGGCGAGCTGTCCCGAAAGTTGGGCAACCCGAAGGCCGTACGGGCTGTAGCGGCTGCCAATGGGGCGAATGCCCTCTCCATATTCATTCCCTGCCATCGTGTGGTGGGCAGCAACCGTCAACTGATAGGCTATGCCGGTGGACTGGCAGCAAAACAAGGGCTGCTGGCATTGGAAGCAGACTCCTGCGATGGATTGCCGAATTCTCGTGTAGTACAGCTGTTTTAAGGTCAGATTTGTTTCTGGTATTCTGCCGGTGTCATCCCCGTCATGCGTTTGAAGAACTTCGAGAAGAACGACGGATTGGGAAAGTTCAGTTCGTCTGATATTTGAAACACCAGTAGATTACTGTGTTTCAGCAATACTTTGGCTTCGAGGATAACTGCTTGATTAATCCATTGCATCACGGTTTGCCCGCTTGTTTCACGTATCACCGAACTCAGATAGTGCGGTGTCAGGCATAGCTTGTCGGCATAGAAGTTGACGCTGCGTTCGTGCTTACTGTGTTGGTTCACCAAAGCGATGAAGCGGCGGAATAGCTCTTCCTGGCGTGAAAGACGTGCCGGAGTTGACTTGCATGTGTGCTCGTGGATATACTTAAGGTTATAGAGAAGTGAGACAATCAAGTGCTGTACGGTTTCGCGGCGGTAAGGCGAACAATGAAGTATGTCCCATAATAAAGAGAAAAAGTGGCTGATGCGTGTCCATTCCGTGTTGTTGCATGAAAAGAGAATCCCGTTTCGTGTGTAAGCTTCCGTAAGAATGGAATTCTGTATCACAGGCAGAAAATGGGCGGTAGGCATGAGGACTTGGAATTCATAGTCGGGACTGATTTCCAGTATCTCTATCAGCGAGTTGTCGGGAATGATAATAATATCATGGGCTGTGGCTTCGTATTCGATAAGATTGATAGATATCCGGCCACTGCCCTGCATGATACGTATAATCCTCCCTTCTTTGGCACGGTAAGGTTGCCCGGTACGGAATAGTCTAGAGCCCATGGCAAAGAAACTGATAACCATTCCCAAATCATCATTTATAAATCTGTATTCAGAATGTTCTATAAAATCCGGATTGTTGCGGATGTCCTCGAATGCGACGCTTATCGGTTTGTTCTTTTCCATATCTTTCCCGTTATGAATAATGTATATTTCCACCGCAAAGATAATAAAGTGTTCCTATTATTTGCCTTTTCCTACGAAATGTCGTACTATTAGAACATCTTTGCGCACAAATGGATTGTAAGGGTATAGGATTATGCCTTTATCTTTGCATGTGTATAGAACAAAACCATGTAGAATAAACAAGAAACAGAATGGATATGAAACGAACCGTTTTCTTTTTTACCCTTTCTCTTGCCGCCATGCTGGCACATGCCCAGCTCACGTTGGAGGAGTGTCAGCGCCGGGCGCAGGACAATTATCCGTTGGTCAGGCAATATGGACTGATAGAAAAGGCACGCGAGTACGACCTCTCTAATGCCGGAAAAGGTTACTTGCCCCAGTTCTCCCTATCCGGCAAGGCCACGTACCAGAGTGACATCACCCGGCTACCGGTCGAAATCCCTAATCTCGACATCAAGACTGCTTCGAAAGACCAGTACCAGGTGATGCTCGAAGTGCAGCAGACCCTCTGGGATGGTGGGGATATACGTTCCAGAAAACGATTGACGCGTGCCGCCTCGGAAGTGGAACTGGAAAAACAGCATGTAGACATGTATGCCTTGACTGACCGGGTGAACCAGCTCTTTTTCGGCATCCTGCTGCTGGACGAACAGCTGAAACAGAACAGCCTCTTGCAAGAAGATTTGGGCAGAACCCACAAGCAGGTAGCCGACTATATAGCCAATGGCATCGCCACCCCGAGCGACCTGGATGCAGTCAGCGTAGAGCAACTGAACACCAGGCAGCACCGTGTGGAATTGGAGACCACCCGTCGTGCATACCTCAGCATGCTTGCTGCCTTTACGGGCAAGGATCTCTCTTCCGAAACGGTTTTATTGAAACCGGCTGCCGAAGAAAACATAGACCGGCAGATGAACAACCGTCCCGAACTTCGTTGGTACGATGCGCAGGGAGAGCAACTCCGCCAGCAGGAGGCAGCCTTGAACACCCGGTTGATGCCGCGTTTCGGCCTTTTTGTACAAGGGGCATACGGCAATCCGGGGTTGAATATGCTGAAAGATGAATTCAACGCCTATTACATGGCGGGGGTGCGCATGTCCTGGAATTTCGGCAGTCTGTATACGTTGAAGAACGACCGCCGCAGGATAGACAATACCCGCCAACAGATAGAGACCGGCCGGGATGTGTTCCTTTTCAACATTCGCCTGCAGGCTACGCAGCAGGATGCGGGCATTGTATCCATGCGCCGCCAGATGGTGGATGATGACGAGATTATCCGTCTGCGTGGGAATATCCGCCGTGCAGCCGAGGCCAAGGTACAGAACGGGACAATGACCGTGACCGATATGCTGCGGGAGATTACCAACGAAAGTATGGCACGACAGACTAAGGCATTGCATGAGGTGCAGTTGCTGATGAACATCTGGCAGCTGAAATATACGCTGAACAATTAGTGACTATAATCCGTAATTTATAACTTGAAATAGTATGAAATCATTGAAATTATTTCCTTTTTTATTTCTCCTTGCCGCCTGCACCGGCGGTGCTCCGAAATATGATGCGACGGGAACGTTCGAGGCTACCGAAGTCATCGTTTCTGCCGAGGCGTCCGGAAGACTGCTGAGTTTCGACATCGAGGAAGGCACGACACTGAAAGACGGGCAGGAAGTAGGCATTATAGATACCGTCCAACTCTATCTGAAGAAACTCCAGTTGGAGGCCAGTGTCAAGTCCGTGGAAGGCCAGCGGCCCGATATCCTGAAACAAGTAGCCGCCACTCAAGAACAGATTGTGCAGGCACGGCGCGAACGCGATCGTGTGTCCAACCTGCTCCGTGTGGGTGCCGCCAACCAGAAGCAGCTCGATGATGCCGAGTCCCTTCTCGAAGTCCTCCGCAAGCAGCTCGACGCCCAGAACTCCACCCTGCGCAACAGCGACCGCAGCCTCACTTGGCAAAGTTCCTCCGTCGGCATCCAGGTGGCGCAGATAGAAGACCAGCTGCGCAAATGCCACATCACCTCTCCGCTGACGGGAACCGTCCTTGCCAAATATGCCGAAGCCGGAGAGCTGGCTGCTCCCGGTACCCCTCTTTTCAAAGTGGCGGATATGGAGCAGATTTACCTCCGTGCCTACATCACCTCCGAACAGCTTGCCGAAATCAAGCTGGGGCAGCAAGTGAAGGTTTATGCGGATTATGGCAAGGATGTGCGCCAAGAATATCCTGGCGTTGTCACCTGGATTTCCGATACCTCCGAATTTACTCCAAAAACTATCTTGACGAAAGACGAGCGCGCCAATCTGGTCTATGCCGTAAAGATTGCCGTGAAGAATGACGGGATGCTGAAAATAGGAATGTATGGAGGCTGTAACTTTAACTAATATCTCCAAACGTTACGGCAGCGTGGAAGCCCTGCGGGGTGTCTCTCTGTCAGTAGCTCCCGGTGAGCTTTTCGGCATCATCGGGCCGGACGGTGCGGGCAAGACATCGCTTTTCCGCATCCTCACCACCTTGCTGCTTGCCGACGGAGGCTCGGCTTCGGTCTGCGGCCTGGATGTGGTGAAGGACTACAAAGCCATCCGCAGGCGGGTGGGGTATATGCCCGGACGCTTCTCCCTCTATCCGGACTTGACGGTAGAGGAGAATCTCAATTTCTTCGCCACCGTTTTCCACACCGCCATCGAGGAGAATTATGATTTGGTGCGCGACATTTACCGGCAGATAGAACCTTTCCGCAAGCGCCGCGCCGGAGCGTTGTCCGGCGGCATGAAGCAGAAACTCGCCCTTAGCTGTGCTCTTATCCATAAACCGGATGTCCTCTTCCTGGACGAACCCACTACGGGCGTCGACCCCGTGTCCCGCAAGGAATTCTGGGGAATGCTCTGCCGGCTGAAGGAGCAGGGTATCACCATCATTGCTTCCACCCCCATCATCGACGAAGCGCGCCAATGCGACCGCATCGCCTTCATCAACGAAGGGGAGATAAAAGGCGTCGATACCCCTGACCGCATCCTGACACGTTTTGCGGGCATCCTCTGCCCTCCGGGCTTGCAGCACGAACGGGTGGAAAACCACGAAAACAATGTGATTGAAGTGGAAGGGTTGACCAAGCGTTTCGGCAATTTTACCGCCGTAGACCACATCTCCTTCCAAGTCCATCGGGGCGAGATTTTCGGTTTCCTGGGAGCCAACGGGGCAGGCAAGACCACCGCCATGCGCATGCTTACGGGGCTTAGTCGTCCCACCGGCGGCAAGGCGTGCGTGGCAGGCTTCGATGTGGCTTCCCAACCCGAAGAAGTGAAGAAGAACATCGGCTACATGAGCCAGAAATTTTCCCTTTACGAAGACCTCAAGGTGTGGGAGAATATCCGCCTCTTTGCCGGTATCTACGGCATCCCCGAAGCGGAGATTGCTCCTAAAACGGAGGAGCTGCTCCTCCGCCTCGGGTTGGAAAAGGAACGTGACACACTGGTGAAAAGCCTTCCACTGGGCTGGAAGCAGAAGCTGGCCTTCTCCGTCTCCATCTTCCACCGTCCCAAGATTGTCTTTCTGGATGAGCCTACGGGTGGGGTAGACCCCGCCACGCGCCGCCAGTTCTGGGAACTGATTTACCAGGCTGCCGACGAGGGCATCACCGTCTTTGTCACCACCCACTTTATGGACGAGGCAGAGTATTGCGACCGCATCTCCATCATGGTAGATGGCGTCATCCGTGCACTCGACACTCCCGGGGAGCTGAAACGGCAGTTCAATGCCACTACAATGGACGATGTATTCCAACAACTGGCTCGCCAAGCCGTGCGAACCGCCGACTGAGAATCCGTGAAATCCGCGTTATCCGAGCCTAAATATAAATATAGACAATGAAACAATTCATATCTTTCATCCGAAAAGAGTTCTTCCATATCTTCCGCGACCGGCGCACGATGCTGATTCTGCTGGGCATGCCCATCGTGCAGATAATCCTTTTCGGTTTTGCCATCACCACCGAGGTGAAGAACGTGCGTGTGGCGGTGCTCGACCCGTCGAATGACGTAGTTACCCGCCGTATCATCGACCGCATGGATGCAAGCGAATACTTCACCGTCATCTGCCGCCTGCATTCTCCCGCCGATATGGAGGCTTCTTTCGGAAGAGGGGAGATTGACATGGCGCTTGTTTTCAGCGAGCGTTTCTCGGACAAGCTTTATACCGGCGAGGCGCGCGTGCAGCTTGTCTCCGACGCCACAGACCCCAATATGGCGACTATGCAGGCAGGCTATGCCGCAAACATCATTTCCTCTGCCGGGCAGGAGATGCTTCCGCCGGGAGTGCATGCCGCTGCCATCGTACCCCAGCTCAAGCTGCTGTACAATCCGCAGATGAAGAGTGCCTACAACTTCGTGCCGGGTGTCATGGGGCTTATTCTGATGCTGATTTGCGCCATGATGACCTCCATCTCCATTGTGCGCGAGAAGGAGACGGGGACGATGGAGGTCCTGCTGGTTTCTCCCGTCAAACCGCTTTTCATCATTCTGGCAAAGGCGGTGCCCTATTTTGTGCTGTCGTTTGTCAACTTGACCACCATTCTTCTGCTTTCGGTCTATGTGTTCGATGTTCCCGTGGCGGGCAGCTTGTTCTGGCTGGTGGTGGTGTCGCTGCTATTCATCTTTGTCTCCCTGGCGCTGGGGCTGCTGATTTCCACGGTCACCCGGACGCAGGTTGCCGCTATGCTGGTGTCCGGACTGATGCTGATGATGCCCACCATGTTGCTTTCGGGCATGATATTCCCCATTGAGAGTATGCCCGTTATCTTGCAGGCCATTTCAGCTGTGCTTCCTGCACGCTGGTATATCCAGGCGGTGCGTAAGCTGATGATTGAGGGAGTGGATGTTTCGCTTGTGCTGATGGAGGTCGGCATACTTGCCACGATGGCGGTATTGCTGATAACGGTGAGTTTCAAGAAATTCAAGCATCGGCTTGAGTAAAGAGCGGATATGAATTTTATATTAATTATTCAGGCAGAAGAACATAAGGACAAAAGGATACGGGAAATCTGTTCTTTTGTTCTTATGTCTAAAATCTTTAAAATATCGTCTTATGATAAAGTTTCTCATTGAAAAGGAATTCAAGCAGTTGTTCCGCAACTCCTTCCTGCCCAAGCTGATTTTCATTTTCCCGTGCATGATTATGATACTGATGCCCTGGGCCGCCAATCTGGAGATAAAGAACATCAATCTGAATATAGTGGACAATGACCACAGCGTCTTGTCCCGCCGTCTGGTAGATAAAATCGGCGTATCCACTTATTTCCGCCTGACAGCGCTTTCCGATACATACGATGAGGCTTTGCTCGCCATTGAAGCCGGTTCGGCGGATGTCGTGCTGGAGATTCCCCGCGATTTCGAAAAGGATTGGGTGAAGGGAGAGGCGCCCCGTCTGCTGGTGGCGGCCAATGCCGTGAACGGTACGAAGGGCAGTCTGGGAGGTTCCTACTTGTCTTCCATCATCAGTGACTATACCCGTGAACTGGGTTCGGAGTCGTCTTCGCAAGGGCTTGCCGGGAAGTCGCTTCCCCGGGTGGATATCGCTACACAAAACCTTTACAATCCCACTCTGAACTATAAGCTTTTCATGGTTCCCGCCCTTATGGTGATGCTGCTGACCATGATTTGCGGTTTTCTCCCCGCCCTCAATGTGGTGGGCGAGAAGGAGGCGGGCACCATCGAGCAGATAAATGTCACTCCCGTCCGCAAGTTCACCTTCATTGCCGCCAAGCTGATACCTTACTGGCTGATAGGCCTGGTGGTGCTCACCATCTGTTTCGTGCTGGCATGGCTGCTTTACGGCATTCTGCCGGCGGGGCATTTCCTCACTATCTATGGCATGGCTCTGGTGTTTCTGCCGGTGGTGTCGGGGTTCGGGCTGGTCATATCCAATCATTCGGCAACGTTGCAGCAGGCCATGTTCGTCATGTGGTTCTTCATGCTTATCCTTATCCTGATGAGCGGTCTTTTCACTCCCATCCACAGTATGCCCGAATGGGCGCAATGGATTACCCGCATCAATCCGCTGCGCTATTTTGTGGAGGTGATGCGTACCATCTATCTCCGTGGCGGCGGATTTGCCGAACTGTTTCCGCAGTTGGGAGCCTTGTTGGTCTTTGCATTGGTCTTCAATCTGTGGGCGGTAAAAAGTTATAGGAAAAGCAGTTAACTGATTTTTCTATATTAGCATCCCATTTGGCTTTTTTTCTTGAAGAAAGGCTACACCATTTGCCTTGGATAGCTACACCCTTTTGTGTTTAAGGCTACACCATGAGGAGGAAAAGGTGTAGCCCTTTTATTATGGATAATGAAAGCTGTTTTTTGTGTGGAAAGGGGGGCTAGTAGTGATATATATCTAATAGCTGTTATACTTGTTAATTAATTGATAGAGTTTATATGATATTTATCAGTTCCCTTATTGGAAAAAACTCTTATCTTTGCGCGCAAATTAATAAATATCTTATACCAAAATGAATACACAGACTACTTATCTTGCCTCGAAACCGCATTATGAGATTCTTGACGGACTGCGCGGCGTGGCGGCTGTCATGGTTATTATCTTCCATCTTTTTGAAGCACATGCAGGCGGCAGTCATCTTACTCAAATTATCAATCATGGCTATCTGGCAGTGGATTTCTTTTTCATGCTCTCCGGTTTTGTTATCGGTTATGCTTATGATGACCGTTGGAACCGGATGACCGTGGGCACTTTCTTCAAACGCCGTATCATTCGCCTGCATCCTATGGTGATTATGGGAAGCATTGTGGGCGCTGCCTTTTTCTATTTTCAAGAGTCGCCTTGTTTTCCACCTATCGAGAATACGTCTGTTGGAACCATGCTGCTGGTAATGTTACTAGGCTGTACTTTGCTTCCCCTTCCGCTGAAGTTCGACATTCGTGGCTGGACGGAAATGCATCCGTTGAATGGTCCGGCATGGTCGCTCTATTATGAATATATCGGTAATATTCTGTATGCGTTGTTTGTACGCAAGTTCAATAAGGTGGCCTTATCGGTGCTGGTATTTGTGGCAGGGTGTTTTACGGTGTACCGTTGTCTGACTGCTCCTGCTGGTGATATTGTGGGTGGTTGGGCCTTGAACTGGGAACAGCAGTATGTGGGCATGGTCCGGCTGATGTATCCGTTTTTCGGCGGATTGCTTCTGTCACGCCTCGGCTGGCTGATACGGCTTGAAAAGCGTGCTTTCTGGTGGTGTAGCCTGCTGATTGTGGTGGTTCTTTCCATTCCCCGTATCGGAGGTGAGGACGGCTACTGGATGAACGGGCTTTACGAGGCTTTCTGTATTATCTGCATCTTCCCGGTCATTGTTTCGATGGGAGCCGGCGGCAAGGTGACCGGTAAGCGCTCTACTGCCGTATGCAAGTTCCTGGGAGATATTTCCTATCCGATTTATATCACCCATTATCCATTGGTATATACTTATACGGCTTGGGTATGCAACAATAACGCTACAATGGTGGAAGGCATCCCTTATATGATGCTTACTTTCGTTGGAGCTTTTGTTCTTGCTTATGCTTGTTTGAAACTGTACGACGAACCGGTGCGCAAGTGGCTGACAGATCGTTTTCTGAAAGGGAAAAAGAAATAGTTCCGCATAGCTATGGATATAAAAAATCTCCCGTTGCATTATCTTGTGCAGCGGGAGATTTTCTTTTTAATGGCCGGGCGTTATTTTACGTCGATGAATTTCTTGGCCTTTTCTTTTTCTGCTTCTGTAAACTTAGGCAATGTAATGTTCAACACGCCGTTTTCTACATGGGCGCCAATCTTTTCCTTGTCTACATCGTCCGGAAGAATCATGGTTTGCTGGAACTTGGTGTATGAGAATTCGCGACGCAAGTAGCGGCCTTCCTTCTTTTCGTCCTTGCTGTTCTCTTCCTTGCTTTCTGTTTTCTTTTCCATGCTGATGACCAGATTGTTTTCTTCGTCGATGTGAACGTTGAAGTCTTCTTTTGTCATACCGGGAGCAGCCAATTCAACTTTGTACTCTTTTGCTGTTTCGAATACGTTGATGGCAGGGGCGGTGGCATTTGCTTTTACCATCCAATCATTGTCAAAGAAATCATTAAAAATACTCGGTAACCAATTTTGGTTTCTTCTTACAGGCATCATAGTTATAGTCTCCTATTGTTTAAGTTAAACATGCTATTTAGTTTTGAACTCCGGTTCTTTGTCTTCGGGTGCCTGCCTTTTGGGTTTTTCACCGTCCGTTTCTTGAACCGTCGTTCGCTAACTACATTGCAAACCTTATGCCAACCGGTCTTTGCTGACTCTATTGACTATTTGTCATTGAAAAACTGACTTATTTGCTTGTTTAATGCCATTTTGCTATCTTATTTATTTAAAATTGATAGATTTTCAGACTAATTTAAAACGCATTCTCCAACGCTTGGCTTCTTCGTTCCAATCGTGGCTGATGATTTTGAAGGTTCCGATTTCTGATGTATTCTCCACATGTACTCCGATGCAGAGGCATTCGTCGTAATCGCCTACTTTTACGACACGTACCGTTTCCGAAGCACCATCGGGCAGGCGTTCCAAGTCGAAACGTCCTTGCGCTTCCTCTTGCGTAATGAATTCTGTTGTGACGGGCAGCTGTCGGGCGATTACCTCGTTTACGACCTCTTCCAGCTTCTTTATTTCTTCTTCCGTGGGGCAGGCGGCAAGACGGTAGTCCAGCTTGCTTTTCTTCCGTTCTATGTGTGCTGATATGGAGCGGCCGCAACCGAATAACCTTATCATGGTTTGGTTGATGATGTGCTCCGTTGTATGCATAGGAGGGTACTCCTGCTTGTTGTGGTCATTGAGATGAGGTTGTTGTTCCATGTATAATTTCAATAGTTGATATATAATTTGATATTTTATCGTTTGAGGTTGGCCAGCACTTCTTCTTTCAAGATGCTGTATATATGTATATCTGTATATTCTCCAGAAGCCAGCAGTTCTCCGCAACGTTCTGTTCCCTCATGGACGAAACCGAGGCGAACTGGTACCGCGTTACTGGCTGCATTGCCCACGGCACAGCGAATTTGTATCCGCTTTATCTCTTTTTCTTGTACGGCCCACAGACACAGCTTGCGGACACTTTCAGTAATGATGCCCCGGTGCTGGTATTCCGGCAGTAGCCAATAGCCGAGTTCTGTACGGTGGTTGTCGAAATCGGAGAAATGGAAACCTATCAGTCCGCAGATTTCATGCTGCTGGTTCCAAATACCGAATATAGGTTCATTTCGTTCGGCAGGAGCAGATAGTACCTGACGTAAAAAAGCTTCTTCATCAGCTGTTGTGCGCATATTATCCACAAATGGCAGCCATGTTCTTAAGTAGTCCCGGTGTGTGTCGATGGCATGGTAGATGGCTGCAGCATCTTCTATTCTGATTTCCTGCAGATAAATGTCCGGAAGGATGGGGAAGGAAATGGGAGAGGAGAGGATATGTACGTCCCCTGATTGGGAAAGCTGTATCCTTTCCTTGATTTTTCCCCAGGCATGTGTATCGAACAGACAGCTTTCACGCATGGTGTGATACATCTCCTTGAACCGGGACATGGGGATAGTGAAGCTCAATAAGTCCGCTTCGAAGTATGGGCGGACGGAGGGGTCGAAGAATCCCAGGAAAGTGCGTTTCCCTTGTTTCCGGTTTTCAATGATGGTTTGGGTAATGACGGAGCAACAGCCGGAACCGAATGGGGCTGCCACGGCATCCAATGCATTGTTGTCGAAGAAGGTCCATGTCACCAGTCCGGATAGAATGTCGGGAGTTGGCAGGAACAGCACGCCTTCCACCTCGTCAAAGGAAGGTATCTTGTCTATGCGGGCAAAATGCAGATAGGCTTTGTCCGCTTTGGGAATCTGTAGCTCATTGACAAAATCTACCACCATTTCGGGAGTTTTCTTGTATTTCTCTTTCAAGGAGACAAAACCCGGGACGCGCTCGGGCATTTCTGTAAATCCGGTATAGAACTTGCCTCCTCCGCAGGTGATTGTTTCGTTGCTGAGACTGACGGTTTTGCCGTCTCTGACTTGTTTCATGCATTTGAAGAGACAACCGGTTACTTTCTCTGTAGATGCCTCCATTCGGTCTGAATACCAAAAGGCGATGGGGAGTTCGGCGTGTTGGCCGAAAGCTTCTTGATAATTGGCAATAAATGTGTGTATATCCATGATGCTCGGATGATATTTATGATATGGTCTTTCTTTGGATTTTCCGTAAAGGTAATTCAATATTTTGATTCTTTTGCTTGCAGTATGCCTTTTTATCACTCTGCTTTCGAGCTTTTAATGATAGTAGAATAGGTTTTTATGGTATTTTAATTACTTTTGCATGAGGATTCTCAAAAAGTATTGCCTTTAACTAATCGGAAAGCCGGATGAAAAATATAATCATATTCTTGTGTCTTTGTACCATCTGTATGTGCCGCCTTCATGCTGCAGACAGCAGCCGGGCGGATTCTTTGCTGCTGAAACTGGACCAGGCGATAAAGGAGCGTCCCATATATATGGAGCAGAAGGAGCTGAAACTGGTGGAATTGAAAAGACAGTTGCATCGGCAGATACCGGATGAAGAACGTTTTGCCATTCTTGGCACATTGCTGGATGAGTACCGTTCGTTCAATACGGATTCTGCATTGCACATGGCCGAGGAAAGGGAACAGATAGCCATACGTCTTGGAAACCGGGAATACATAGACAATGCCCGCATGAATAAAGCAGATGTTTTGGGAATGACCGGTATGTATAAGGAAGTTATGGATTTGATGCGGAATATCCATATAGACCGGTTACCGGTGGATATCCATCCATATTATTACCATATCTACCGTACGGTCTATGGCCTTATGGCCGATTATGCCGTGACGGCATATGAAAAGAAGCTTTATACGGAGCTTACGGACAAATATCGTGATTCGTTGCTGTTGGTCAATAAAGATAATCTTCTGATACATACCTTGATTCAGTCCGACCAGTATAATGTACGCAATGAATATGACAAGGCCATCCGTTTGCTGACGGATTATCTGGCGCTGCAGAAGGACTATGAACACGACGTTGCGATTTGTGCCTATACTTTATCAGAGTCTTACCGGCTGAAAGGGGACAAAGAGAAGGAAAAGGAATACCTGATTGTTTCTGCTATGGCGGATATGAAAACCGCTGTCCGTGAATATATCTCTTTACGCAAGCTCGCCGTACTGCTTTACCAGGAAGGAGACATCGAGCGTGCCTATTCTTATGTAAAGATATGTATGGAAGATGCAGCCGCCTGCAATGCCCGGTTGCGCAAGCTGGAGATTCTGGAAATCTTTCCTATCATTAATGATGCTTACCAGCAAAAGACGGAGAAGCAGCAGGAGCAGATGAAATGGGCACTGGTATCTATCAGCCTGCTTTCACTTTTTCTGTTGCTTGCCATATTTTATGTATACAAGCAGATGAAGAAAGTGGCTGCCGCCCGCAGGGAAGTGATTGACGCCAACAAACGGTTGAAGGAGCTGAATGATGAGCTTCACCTTTCCAATGCACAACTCAAGGAGGCCAACCACAGCATTGCCGAAAACTCCTATCTGAAGGAGGAGTATATCGGCCGTTATATGGACCAGTGCTCGGTCTATTTGGAAAAGATGGACAATTACCGCCGGTCGCTGGGAAAGATTGCCGCTACCGGAAATGTGGAGGAACTCTACAAGAACATCAAGTCTTCTAAATTCATAGAGGGGGAATTAAAGGAATTCTATACCAACTTTGATAATACCTTCCTGCAGCTGTTTCCTACTTTTGTAGAAGACTTCAATGCCCTGCTTGCCGATGATGAGCAAATATCCTTGAAAGCCGGCGAACGGATGAATACAGAGTTGCGCATCTTTGCATTGATACGTTTGGGTATTACTGACAGCGTGAAGATAGCCCAGTTCCTTCGATATTCTGTTACCACCATTTATAACTATCGTACGAAGGTTCGCAACAAGGCTGCCGGTGACCGCGACTTGTTGGAACAGGAAGTGATGACAATTGGCAAGTCGAAGAACTGAGAATAGGGGTTTTGAAGCTTGGAAGTGTCTCTTTTACGCTTATATTTTCACTACTTTTTTAGTTGGGTAATAATTTTATATATTATTGGTATATAGTGGTTTAAGCCTTTTTGAATGATGTAAACCACTACTTTTTTACTCTTTCCTCCACTATTGGCTTCTCTTATCTGATACATTTGCATTGTTCCTCTTCGGAAAGAGTGACACATGTGATTTATGTTTTTATTATTAACTTTAAATTCTTATATTATGCAAAAGTACAAAATGCCAATCAGCAGGCTACGGATGATGGTTTGTCTGATAGGAATGTTACTTCCGATGTGCATGTTCGCACAGCAAATTACAGTACAAGGTGTAGTGAAAGACCAGACCGGTGAAACGGTTATTGGCGCCAGTGTAATGGAAAAAGGAACCACAAATGGGACAATAACCGGTATTGACGGTGATTTCTCTTTGAACATGTCTCCGAACGGTACTCTTGTCGTTTCATTTGTAGGCTATAAGACTCAAGAGGTGCAGGTGAAGGGACAGAAACAGCTTCAGGTAGTTTTGTCTGAAGATGCCGAAATGCTGGATGAAGTGGTGGTGATAGGGTATGGCACCATGAAGAAAAGCGACCTTACAGGAGCAGTGTCCTCCATCGGTAACAAGGATATCAAGGATTCCCCCGTATCCAATTTGGGACAAGCCATCCAGGGAAAAATCTCAGGTGTGCAGATTGTAGATGCCGGTAAACCGGGAGACAATGTATCCATCAAGATTCGTGGTTTGGGTTCTATCAACAACTGCGACCCGCTGGTCGTGATTGACGGAGTGCCTACCGACTTGGGCTTGTCTTCCTTAAATATGGCCGATGTGGAACGTTTGGATGTATTGAAGGATGCTTCGGCGACTGCTATTTATGGAGCTCGCGGCGCAAATGGGGTTGTTGTAATTACCACTAAAAAAGGGCAAAAAGGTAAGGCTCGTGTTACTTATGACGGTTGGTATGGCTCGCAAAGTTTCAGCAAAGAGATGCCATTGATCAATGGCTCTCAATTGCATGACCTCCGCGTAGAGGCATATATCAATGAGTTTAATAATACGACTAATTTACCGCCTGCCCGACGAGAAAAATACATAAAGGATAATTTCTTATCGACAACGGTTCCACCTAATACGATTTTTACAGAAGATGAAATGGAGGCTTACTTGTCGGGAAAAACGTATAATTGGCTTGATGCGGTTACTCAAAATGCATATCAGCAAAATCATGCGGTAAGTTTTTCTGGAGCTGGTGATAAGGGTTCTTACTTCATGAGTTTTAACTATAATCAGCAAGAGGGCTTAATGAAAAATGTAAGCTATGAGCGTTACACAGGTAAAATCAATCTCGATCAGATGGTAAAGCCTTGGTTGAAGGTAGGAACTAATACAACCTTCGTTTATCAGGTGGGACATCCTGTTGCAGATGACAATACTTTTCCTGTGGCGCTTAGAGCAGATCCTCTGTTACCGATATCAGGTGAATATTGGTATATGAAATATGGCACAGAAGAGAGCCAGAGCAATAATAATCCTATCAGGGACTTGAATGTGGTCAGAGATGCGAATCAAGCTCGTCTTATGAGTTCTAACTTTATCAATATCAACCCAATAAAAGGACTTGATATACGTTCGACCTTTTCTATTGATTATATGAGTAAAGAAGACTATACCTACTATTCTACCGAAACGACACAGTCCTATAAAGCGTCAGCCGATGGGCAGGCTAAACATCGTAAGGATAAAATGTTGAATTGGCAGTGGGATAACACGGTTTCATACAAAACATTAATTAAAGAGAAGCATAGGATATCGGCTGTTTTGGGTGCTAATATGTCTTATTACAGTCAAAATTGGAATAGTCTTGATGTGAAGGGTTTTGGTAATGACTTTTTCTCATATAAGGCAATAGCCGGAGCTTCGAAGAAAGAGGATTTCGGCGTTAATTCAGATTTTTGGACTTACTCTATGGCTTCTGTATTCTTGCGTGCGGGATATGTATACGATAGTCGCTATTATGTCACGTTTACAGGTCGTTATGATGGTTCATCTAAATTCGGAACCAATAATAAATGGGGATTCTTCCCTTCGGTATCTGCTTCGTGGAATATTACAGGAGAGGAGTTCATGCAGTCGCAGAATGTCATTAATAACCTAAGACTTCGGGTAGGCTATGGTTTGGCTGGTAATCAAAATATTCCCAACTATGGTTACCAAACGCTTTATGATGTAAGAGCTACTCTTGGTACGAGTGCGTTGATTAACTGGGGACGGTATGGTAACCCCGATTTACGCTGGGAAAAGCAGAAACAAATTAATGTGGGATTGGACTATGGCATGTTTAACGATCGTTTGAGCTTTACACTCGATTTATTTCATATTGATAACGAGGATTTGTTGATGACCATTAGTAAGTCGCCGTCTTCGGGATACCTTGATCAATTAGCCAATGTAGGCACGCTTCGGAATAGAGGTATTGAATTTTCGATAAATGCCACTCCTATTCGTACAAAGGACTGGAATTGGAATATCGGATTTAATATTTCTGCCGATCGCAATAAGATTATCAAATTGGACGGGCAGGCTCAGGAAATCTATAAATTAGGTGGTATGTCGAATAACGAGATACAGACCGAGGGTAACTTGTTTGTGGGTGAGTCGTTGAATACGATTTATATGTATCTGTTCGACCGGATTATACAGGAGTCGGATATGGATTATGTGAACTCTCTCGAATTGGGTTCTCGAACGGCACAACCCGGAGATATTTTGCCGTTGGATAGAGATCATAACGGCATTATTAATGATAAGGACCGTACGGTCGTGGGGGTTAAAGACCCTAAATTCTATGGTGGTATCCATACGACTGTAAGTTGGAAAGGTTTGGAATTGACGCTTGTCGGGAATTATTCGTATGGAGCCAAGAAAACGAGTTTCTTGTATAATTCATTGGTTACCAGTGATGGAAGAAGTGCAGCTCATAAAGATATATTGAATCGTTGGACACCGGAGAATACGAATACATTGATACCGAGAGCTTATCATGCGTTTAGCGGATTTGGGTACGGCAGTACGAGCCTATGTTTGCAAGATGCCTCGTTCTTCCGGTTAAGTTCGGCTACGTTGGCTTATACGTTCCCTCGTAAATTGATCAATAAGATTTACCTTGACAATCTTCGCATCTATTTTACGGGAAGTAATCTCTTTACTGCGACGAAATACAAAGGATTCGATCCTGAAACCGGGGATTGGTATCCCAATACGCGTATGTATGTTGTCGGTCTAAATATATCATTCTAAGAAATTAAAAGTTAGGAATATGAAAACTAATAGATATATCGTTATAGCGTTGCTTCTGTCGATTTTTGTATCGTCTTGCGAAGACGGTTTTTTGAAGCAAGATCCGCAAACCAGTTTGTCGAGCGAACAGGTTTTTGAAAAACCAGAGAATGTGCAAGCTTTTGTTTATGGGCTGTACTATCAATGGCGTGCGACTCGTGTGAATCGGAAAGGTTTTTACACGATTTTAGGAACCGATGAGGCTCAGCAGGGTGAGTATCAGGTAAGGACAAATGCTATGCAGGCGGCGTTCGATAAATATGACGGATATTATGATTCTGAAAATACTTCTATTGCAGAGGCTTGGAATATTCGTTGGCCGGTGGCTGTGCAAGCAAGTGAGGGGTTATGGCATATCGATCGATTGTTGAAATCAGCTTCTGCCGATGAAGCCGAGCAGTATAAGGTGTTCTTGGGACAGATATCTTTTTATCGGGCATGTATTCTTTTTGAGTTGACTCAATATTGGGGCAAATTACCATTACCCAATATCGTAGACGGCCAGAATCAGTTGGGGCCGCGCAAAGAATTGCAAGAAGTCTACAAGATGATTACAGATGATTTGAAGGTATCTCTTACTTACTTGTCGGAAAAAAGAGCGGCCGATGGACGTATCCCTACGATTTGGGCCGCAAAAATGTTGTTGGCGAAGGTATATATGTCGGCTCCTGTGGAGTCAGGATATAGAGATTTCGGCGAAGCGCAGATTTTGCTGGAAGATTTGAAAAGCAGAGGCGGATTTGTTCTTGAAAACAATTATGCCGATTTGTTCGATGCCAACAAAGTAATGGGAAATTTACCGTCTCAGGCCAGTACAGAAGAAATATTCACGTTTTATTTCAATAATGTATGGCCCGATTCTAACGAGGCTCAATGGTATGCAGGCACTCGTGCTTGTTCCGGAGATCCCAATTGCATGTATGGAGGATATGATTTTGTTTTACCGACTGATTATTGCGTGAATATATACGAGCCGGGAGACTTGAGAAAAGATGCCAGCATACGCTCCGATTTTATTTATAAGGGCAAACAGCCTGTTCCATCTGCTGGTTTTGGAGAAGACCAATTGAAGCCCCATTTCAAAAAGTTTGAAGATGTGCGTATCGATGGAACTAAGTCTTTTTATTATACGGGTGGAAATATGTACTACTTCCGTTATGCCGATGCGTTGTTGATGCTGGCCGAATGTATGAACGAGACAGGAAATACGTCAGGTGCTGTTACATTGGTGAATACGACTGTTCGCTCTCGTGCTTTCGGTGGAACGGTTCCGGCTCAATATGTTTGGGACACGGGTATGTCTGCCGAAGAATTCCGCACGAAAATACTCGATGAGCGTATGCGTGAACTCGCTTGCGAGGGTTGGCGGCGTATGGACCTTGTGAGGACCGGACATTTTGAAGAGTATGTAAAAGTGAGAAACCGTTGGCAGGCTTTGGCTCCGACTATTGGAACTCAACATCGCTTATTCCCTGTGCCTATGGTGGAAATAAAGCAAAACCCGCATTTGCAAGGTGATCAAAATCCTGGATTGAATTAAATTGATTATATATTCTCTATCGGCAGGATTAAGAGGTCTGTTCTGCCGATAGAGAAATAAAAATAGACCTCGCCATAAAAACACTTATCGAATATGAAAAAATTATTATTCTCTTTGGCTCTTGTAGGAGCTGTAATTCCGAGTTTTGCCGTAAATTCGGTAAATTGGGAAATTTTACGAAATCCGGTAGATGGGGAAAGTGGATTCCCAATGACTGCCTCTGGTCGTCAGTTGTTTGTCGATTTTAACAACGATGGCATTATGGACTATTTTATTATTGCCGGACAAGCTGCCCCCAGTATGGGCTTGTTCAAAGGCAATGCCAATGGAACGTATACCGATGTTACTGCGGAGTCGGAAGACTTGTATGCCAAAAGCCAAGCTTCTGCGGTGTTCATTGATATCGATAATGATGGTAATCTCGATTTGATTACTGTCGGGAAATCCGGTAGCGATGCGTTTACCGACATATTTATGAACAGTGGTGCTCCTGATTATAAATTCGTGGCCGACTGGGATATGATAGAGGCTTTTCCCGGTCTTAGTTCCGAATCGAATGACAATGGCTCTAAGCTACTTGTCGCTTTCGATTACAATAATGACGGTTGGACCGACTTGCTTATCAACGGAAGCGCCGGTGGTGTGTGGGAAGAAATTACGGGAGGAACAGGACAAGGTCGTGTATGTGCTATTATGAAAAATAATCATGGAACGTTTGAACTATTAAAGAATCCGGTAGATGGAACAGAAAATTTCATCGGTGTTAACGGTGGTTCTATTGATGTGGCCGATTTCAACAATGACGGTTGGATGGATATTTTGGTTACGGGATATCATGATGAGTATAAATCGATAACGAAATTATATAAAAATAATGGTAATGATACGTTTACCGAAGTTACGGGGATCGACTTTGTGGGACATCAACAAGGAGAAACTGCTTTCATCGATGTAAATAATGATGGATATGCCGATATCATTGAGATCGGTCGTGATGTGAATAATGGTTGGGCCGCTTTTGGAAAGTTGTATATCAATAATCAAGATGGTACATTTACTCGTCATGAGGAAGCCGAGACCAATTTCTTCGGTGGGGGCTGTGCTTTGGCGATTGGCGATGTGAATAACGATGGGTTGAATGATTATTTCATGACGGGTTGGAATACCAATGCCACCTTTATGTATAATAATGGAGATAATTCATTTACAAAGCAGGAGCTTATTCCCGACGATGCTCGTTGCCGCGGAGGATCGGCTACTTTTGTAAATATTGATAATGACGGTTTCCTCGATATGGGTATCTTCGGTTATCGTGATGGTGGTGGGGCAGATGGTGATGGATTGGGTTCTTGGCCCGATTATATCTTATTTAATAGAGGCAACGATGGTGTTATTGCCAATGCCGCACCTGCTGCGCCTAAGAACTTTACGGCCATTTACAATGAAGACAAAGGTTGCTATGAGTTGAGATGGGAAAAAGCTACTGACGATACGACTCCGGCTGAGGCTATTCGATATAATATCTATGTCAAGACTCCCGATGGTAAAATAAATTTCATACTTCCTGCCGATAAAACCACAGGTGCGTTGAAAGTATATGGAACGCAATATCCGTTGGTTCCGACCAATCGGTATGACTTGTATATGCCTAAAACCGAAGGTGTGGAATTTGCGGTATCTGCTGTGGATAACGGCTGGTTGGCAAGTCCTTTCGTAATAAGTTCTACTTCGAGCATTGAAAATGTTTTAAGCGGAAATGATTACAAAGTGTATGCTGCCGGACAAACCGTGTATTTGCAAAACTCCTCGAACGAAGTTGCTATATTTGAAATTTTGGGTATAGATGGAAGGGCATTGGCACAATATCGTGTGGCTGCTAGTCAGAACATGAATTTCGATGTAAACGAAGGAGTTTATTTGGTAAAAGTTACCATTGGAAACAAACAAGCTGTATCTAAGATAATAGTAGGCATGTAATAGGATTTACATGGTTTGTTGCATGAAATTTGTATAATAAAATCTTAATCAGGTCGTCGGGGAAATTTTTATTTTCCCGACGATTAAAAAAACACCAATAATATGAATCGACTCACCTCCCTTTTATTTTGTGTTATCCCCCTTTCTGTATCGGCTATCACAGTACAGGAAGGAATGCTGAAATTAAATATTTCGGATACAGATGGGCAAACGGATATTTACAGAAACGAAGTATTGTTGATTTCCAAAAACCATGCTGTATTTAAGATAGACGAATCTGAATATTCTGCTCCCTCGTTGACATTTACCGGAGCAACTGTTAGTGATTATTCCGATTTATTTGGTTTGGGTAAGCGTGTAGACCTTGTGTATACGAATGAAAATCCTAAACTGAAAGCTACACATACTTATTACCTCTATTCGGGTCAAAACTATTTGTTGACTGAATTGAAAGTAGAGGCTCCCGATGTGATAGCATCGAATTATATGTCGCCTTTGACGACGACTGAGTCAACGGCTTTTCTTCCCGCCGAGAACGGAACGAACGTTGCTTTGATCGTTCCTTATGACAATGACTGTTGGGTAGCTTATGACTCTAAGGTGTTTAGAGTAGGGTCGACTTACACGAGCTATGAAGCAGGCTGCTTGTATAGCACGAAAAATAACAATGGTTTGGTATTAGGCTCTATCGAACATGATAATTGGAAAACCGGAGTCGTGTCGAAAGTCAATACTCCCAATTCTATTACGTCGCTTATTGTTTATGGCGGTATTAGCGACAATTACAGTGGAAAGACCCCTACTACCCGAGATCAACTGCCTCATGGCAAAGTGAAAGGTACAACTGTGAAGTCACCGAAGGTGATGTTCGGTTATTTTGACGATTGGAGAGATGGAATGGAGGTTTATGGCGAGTTGAATGCCGTTGTGACACCTAAACGTGTGTGGGATAAAGGAACGCCGTTCGGCTGGAACAGTTGGGGAAATGCGATGTCTGATGTTTCGTATGCGATTGCTTCGAGTGTATCGGCTTTCTTTGCCGATAAACTGGCTCCCGAATTTACCAATGACAGTACCGTATATATCGGTCTCGATTCTTATTGGACAAATATCACGGCTCAAAATCGCCGTCGTTTTATTAAGGAGTGTAAAGAACGTGGACAGAGACCGGGTATTTATTGGACTCCTTTCGTCGATTGGGGAGGCAACATGAATAAAGATGTGGAAGGAACTAACGGTAAATATAAATATGGGGATATTGTACTGAAAATCAATGGACAACCAGCGCAGTTTCCCGGTGGAAATAAAGGTTGGGCATTAGATCCTACTCACATCGGCACGAAGATGCGTATAGATTATTATATAGACCAATGGATTAAAGATGGTTATGAGTTCCTGAAAATAGACTTTATGACACACGGAACGTTCGAGGCCGACTCTTGGTATGATCCAGAGGTGACTACGGGAATACAGGCTTATAATCAGGGAATGAAATATCTTTCGGACAGAATAGGTGATAAGATGTACGTGAACCTTTCTATCGCACCTCTTTTCCCGGCGCAGTATGCCAATGGGCGTCGTTTTGCTTGTGATACATATGGAACGATGAACGATACGAAATATGCGCTTAACGCATTGACACATAGTTGGTGGACCGATCGTTTCTATTGTTATAACGACCCCGATTACATGGTCTTCGGTAAATTTACGGGTAATGGGGAATATCCGTCGGGCAGAACTTATACATTGCATTCGCCGGGAGAAAACCGAGCTCGGTTCACTTCGGTGGTAACTACGGGACTATGTTTGTTGGGGGACGATTTCTTGAACTGTACAGAGGAAGCGCGTGTTCGTGCACAGTCGATTGTCAAGAATGAAGAGATAAATCGTATCGATAAAATAGGGAAGTCGTTTCGTCCTATCGTGAACGATTATTGGGGAACGGGTCAAGCCGATGCTTTTATGCATAGAGTTGCCGATACCCTTTATGTGGCCGCATATCACTTTACTACGTCTCCGACTCAAAAAGTTTTTAATTTGAAATATAGTGATTTGGGGCTTGCCGAAGGCGTGGTTTACACTGTACATGAACTTTGGACAGATAAAAAAGAAATGACAGATAAAACAGCAAATATATTGACGTTGAAAGTGCCTCGTTCCGATGCCAGAGTATTTAAGATTTATCCTGGAACCATATCTTCGGTAGAAGAGGCTGTGGCAGATAAAGATACTAAAATCTATCCCAATCCTTGTCATGATGAACTGTATATAAATAAATTGAATAACGAAAATAACTGCGATTATGACGTGTATTCTATTGCCGGGGAGAAACTGATTTCTTTGGACGATTTCGGTGGAGACGTGATTGATGTGAATCCTCTCGCCCCGGGCAGCTATATACTGGTATCTACCGATACCGTCACGAGGAATAGATTTGTTGCTTCGTTCATTAAAGAATAAACTGTAAAGTAGTTACCGATAAACACACAAAAAAGGTGATGAGAAGATTATCGCTTTTAGGATTATTGATTTTAACCCTTTCTCCTCTTTGCCTGAGGGCAACAGAGGCGAGGGTTATACAGAATATAGATTTCGATTGGTATTTCTACCCAGCCGATATACAAGGTTGTGAGATGGATAATAGTCGTTTTTTATCTTGGCGAAAAGTCGATGTCCCGCATGATTACAGTATCGAAGGAACTTATGATCAGAAAAATGGCCGTGAAAACGGATTTTTGCCGGGTGGCGGTGTCGTTTGGTATAAAAAAGAGCTCGAATGGAATCCTTTGTGGGAAGGTAAGAAGGTATTTATCGAGTTTGATGGAGCCTATATGAACAGTACGGTTTGGCTGAACGGTTATAAGCTAGGTTTCTATCCTAATGGTTATCTTGGATTTTCCTATGATCTCACTCCTTATTTAGTGAAAGGAACTAATGTTCTGTCGGTACGATTGGATAACAGTAGATTGCCGAGTGCGCGGTGGTATTCGGGCATAGGGATTTATCGTCATGTAAATTTGGTGACGACCGATCCGGTTCATATAGCTCGATTCGGAACGTGCATCCGAGCCGAGGAGATTTCGACCGAGTCGGCTCGGATATGTATAGAGACCGAGGTGAATAGTCCAGAGGCTTGTGAGGTTCCTATCAAGTTAATTTCTGTCATTCGGGACAGCCGAGGCCGTGAAGTCGGTAGAAGTCAACGCAATGGGCAAATCAGTTGTTATCAATTGACGTTGTTTGATACGATTTGTGTCGAAAATCCTCGATTGTGGAGTCCTGATACTCCCGAATGCTACTATATGGAGAGCTTTGTAGAGAAAGAGGGTAAGATCGTAGACAATTATACGACGCGTTTTGGTATCAGAAGACTGGAATATATACCCGAAAAGGGATTTAGACTCAATGGTATACCGACAAAAATGAAAGGTGTGTGCCTGCATCAAAATATGGGTGCTGTGGGAACGGCCTTGGCAGAAGATATATGGCATAAACGCTTAATACAGTTGAAAAAAATGGGGTGTAACGCCATACGTACATCGCATTATCCCTATGCTCCCGAGTTTTATGCCATGTGCGACACACTTGGTTTTATGGTGATAGACGAACCGTGGGACGGCTGGTTCCATTGGTATGGTTGTCACAAAGTGCCTTATGATTACAGCAATGACTTTCTTGATTGGTGGGGAAAAGATCTTCCCGATTTTATAAAACGCGACCGAAATTGCCCGAGCGTGGTGATGTGGAGTTTGGGAAATGAGGTTTGGGGATATGATAGGCATATGTATTTGCAGTATAAGATGAATAAGATTTTCCATGATATGGATCCTACTCGTCCTACAACGCAGGCCTATTGTACAGACCTTTATATCGATATTGCGGGATTTAATGCCAATGGCGAGTGTAAAGGAGATATATCGGATTTCCATAAAAAGCAACCGCTTAAATTGGCTGTGGGAACCGAGATCCCTCATACTCGGCAGACTCGTGGGGTGTACCGCACGATTGGAACTCGTAAACCGTGGGATAAAGATGAGGTGTTGAACGAGCATGATGCTGCCAGAGTATTCCCTCTTACGAGTTTTACGACCGAAGAGGTATTCGATGGTATAGATACTCGTTATGCTTCGAGTTATGACAATCAGACCCGCCGTATATCGGTAAGGGAGCAATGGAAACAGACTCGTGACAATGACTTTTTTATAGGACAATTTGTCTGGACAGGATTCGATTATCTGGGAGAATCGTGGGGTTGGCCCGGAAGAACCAATAACTATGGTATCATAGACCTTGCCGGTTTTGAGAAAGATCATTATTATCTGTATCAGAGTTTGTGGAGCGATGAGCCTATGGTTCATGTATTGCCTCATTGGACACATCCGGGTAAAGAAGGAGTAGAAATACCGGTGGTTGTCTATACTAACGGTGATGCAGCGGAACTGTTCTATAATGGCAAATCTTTGGGGAGGAAAGATATGCATAGAGATTCTTTGCAGATTGTTTGGAATGTGCCGTATCGTCCGGGAACCATCAAGGCAGTAGCTTATAAAGACGGGCGGGTAATCGCCTCATGCTCTCACAAGACTGCCGGAAAAGCCTACTCCTTGAAATTGACGGCAGATAGAAAAACAATGAAATCCAATCGTAAGGATGTAGTTTTTGTGACCGTCGATGTAACCGATAAGAAAGGGAATTTTGTACCCTATGCCAATGTGGACGTGGATTTTGAGGTGAAAGGCGATTATAAACTTATTGGAGTTGAAAATGGAGATGTCTTGGATATTGCACCTCATAAAGTGCTTCATAGAAAAACCTTCAATGGTAAAGCGTTATTGATATTACAAGCGACCGACAATGCCGGCAGACTGCGGATACAGGCGAAAAGCCCGGGCTTGAAATCATCGAGTGTCGAGATAAATGTTATATAGTTTTATATTCTAATTACTATATATGAAAAAAGTATTTTTGAGTGTCGCTCTTTTGGGGGTGTTGATAAGCAGCTCTTGCACGACCAAAAGCAAAAAGCAGAAAATGAATGTTATTTATATACTTGCCGATGACCTCGGGTACGGAGATTTGGGGTGTTATGGGCAAAAGATTATAAAAACTCCTAATATCGACAGGCTTGCTGAGGAAGGAATGTTGTTCACGCAGCATTATGCCGGATGTACGGTGAGTGCCCCTTCCCGTTGCTCCTTGATGACCGGATTGCATACGGGACATACGCAAGTCCGGGGAAACCGGGAGATCACGCCCGAAGGCCAACAGCCGATGCGGGAGGA
>OMGY01000431.1_pt1 | contig 49123 bp, 38 predicted proteins | sample 1674461 | NCBI WGS metagenome assembly OMGY01 (sample SAMN05578579, study PRJEB25193) | human gut metagenome | biome: Human Microbiome; feature: human-associated habitat; material: feces | host: Homo sapiens | place: USA:Birmingham | reverse complement strand
CAGTTGGTAGAGCATCAGCTTCCCAAGCTGAGGGTCGCGGGTTCGAGTCCCGTTTGCCGCTCAAATCGACAAAAGGGTGTGTTCACAATGAAAATTGTACACACCCTTTTCTGTTTATAGCACAATCATCTCATTTTCACATTCAAAGTACGGTCAACAAATAAATCAGCAGAAACAACAACGCCCAACACCCAAGACTGATCCAATACACTTTGCGCGTAGACCGGAAATACTCTTTCCAATGTGCCCAATCGGAACGAAAAGTCAACCATAATGAACCTACTATAAGGACAATCCCCAAAATCAACATCAAGATACTTTCACTTGTACTCATATCCGTTTTTTAATTATCAAAGTACGGTCAACAAATAAATCAGCAAAAACAACAATGCCCAACACCCAAGACTAATCCAATACACTTTGCGCGTAGACCGGAAATATTCTTTCCAATATTCCCAATTCGACCGCAAATAAAAATACCAAACTAGCACCAATACAATCAAGGCGCCAAAACCCAGCAATAAATTTTCTGTCGTACTCATATTTATCTTTTTTATAAAAAACGGCCACGTCCTCACAGGACGTGGTCGAAGAATTTTCTTCCGGATCTGCCGAAATCAGAATTACAAACGAGACTTTATCGCCCGACTCTCGGCCTCATAACCGGGCTTGTCGAGCAATGCGAACATATTTTTCTTATAAGCCTCGACTCCGGGCTGGTCAAAAGGATTGACGCCCAGCATATATCCGCTCACACCGCAAGCTTTCTCAAAGAAATAGACAAGCTGTCCGAGATAATACTCGGTAATGGCGGGCAATTCTATTTTCAGATTGGGAACTCCACCGTCGACATGCGCAATTTGCGTACCCAACTCGGCCATTTTATTTACGGCATCGATGCGTCGACCAGCCAAGAAATTCAGGCCGTCGAGATTTTCCTCGTCAGCGGGAATAGACAATTCATGCTTCATTCCTTTCACCGAAACCACTGTTTCGAAGATCGTTCGTTCTCCGTCCTGAATCCACTGTCCCATCGAATGGAGGTCGGTCGTAAAATCGACCGAAGCCGGAAAAATTCCCTTATGGTCTTTTCCTTCGCTTTCGCCATAAAGCTGTTTCCACCATTCGGCGAGGAAATGCAACTTGGGATTGAAATTGACCAAAATTTCGATTTTCTTTCCGCCACGATACAAAAGGTTACGAGCCGCAGCGTATTGCAGAGCCATATTGCTTTCAGCAGGCACGTCTTCGCCACAAGCTTTCTCCATATCGGCTGCACCGGCAACCAATTGTCTGATGTCGAAACCGGCCACAGCGACAGGCAACAATCCCACCGGAGTCAATACCGAGAAACGGCCGCCGACATCATCGGGAATAACAAATGTTTTGTAACCCTCCATATCGGCCAGCTTACGCAAAGCTCCTCGCGCAGCATCGGTAACGGCTATGATACGGTTCCGGGCCTCGGCCTTCCCCACTTGGTCTTCGAGTTGTTTTTTCAACAGACGGAAAGCAATGGCAGGCTCGGTCGTCGTTCCCGATTTGGAGATATTGATCAGCCCGAATTGTTTCCCGCGAAGCAATTCCTGCAACTCATAAAGATAGTCCTCACCTATATTCTGCCCGGCAAACAACACCTGTGTACCGCCCGTCGATTTGAGATGGGAGAATGAATCGGAAAGCGCCTCGATCACCATTTTGGCACCCAGATAACTCCCGCCGATACCGATGGCCACCACCACCTCGCAACGCTCACGCAGACAGGTAGCCGCCGCCTCCACCTCATCGAGAAAGGCCGGCGTGATCGACGACGGCAGGTGCAACCAACCTAAAAAATCGTTTCCTTTACCGTCTCCGGCATGCAAAGTCTTTTGTGCAGCGGCCGCTTCACCGGCGACCGAACGGACAGCCTCTTTATCGAGAGCTTTTTCGTAAGAGAATTTAATCGTTTCCATAGTATTTAGTTAACTTGCGTAATTTCTTGTTTTCAAAAATAACTATTTCCGCAGAAAACGACAAACAATGCGCCGATATTTTTCAGTGAATATGATAGAAATCAAAAAAACAGACAGATTCGACCCCTGCTTTCCGAAAAAATAGTACCTTTATCGGCCGAAAAAGGTAATGCCCATATATACGCAGCCGTTATGAGAAAATTGTATTTCTGCCTGTTGTCCCTCATCTTTTGCGTCCCTGCCGTCGCAGAGAAGACCGACAGTCTGCGTATTTCATTGATTACCGCCGCGCCGGGCGGACAAGCGTATGAACTCTTCGGACATACGGGCATACGGGTACGCGACCGGCACAACGACATCGTTTTCCATTACGGGGTATTCGACTTCAACGCCCCGCATTTCTTCTACCGCTTCACCAAAGGAGAAACCGATTACAGTATCGGGGCAGCCGCATATCGGGACTTCATATACAGTTATGTACTGCGCGGCAGCACGGTCTACGAGCAGGAGCTTTCGCTCACGAAGGCCGAAGCCGGACGGTTGCTCGATGCCCTGCTCGTCAACATGGAACCCGACCGACGCATCTACCGGTACAACTTTCTTTTCGACAACTGCGCTACCCGTCCCCGGGACAAAATAGAACATTGCCTTTCGGGTCGGATCGTATACGACAAAAGCGATACGTCAACCGTAACGTTCAGAGAACTGATACACCGCCATACGCGCAATCACCCCTGGCTCACATTCGGCATAGACTTGGCATTAGGCGCACCGCTCGATCGTACCGCCACATTCGAGGAACAGATGTTCCTGCCCTCGATACTGATGGAGAACGCAGGAAAAGCCAGCATTGTCGATGACACCGGCGCCATACGACCGCTGACCGGGGAGACGCACACCTACGAGGGTGTATCGGGCATATCGGGAGGAACCTCCCCCACTCCATTCACTCCTCTCGTCGTATGTACCCTGCTTTTTGCGCTCGTCGTCGCTTTCTCGATATGGGAATACCGCCGGGGTCACCACATACGAGCACCCGACTACGTGATTTTCGGGCTGTACGGGCTTTTCGGCTGTGTCTTGTTTTTCCTTATTTTCATCTCGATGCACCCGGCCACATCGCCCAACTACTCGGCTTTGTGGTGCCACCCGTTCTTGTGGATCATCGCCTTGTGTGAAGCATTCGCTCCCGGTAAACGCATTACGACAAGACTCATGTCGGTATTGCTGCTCGTCTCCACCGGAACGATCATCGCCATGCTTTTCTTGCCGCAAGTTTTCGATCCGGCATTCATTCCGCTGGCACTCATACCGGCCGTGCGCAGTATCACTTGGCTTCGGATAGAACGAAAGAACAGACGATTGTAGTCGCCGGAAAACAACATCGAAAACCCCGGAAACGAAGAAACGGCCGTATCCTCGTCATTTAATGCTATTTCACACGAGAAAAAGCCCGAAATTCAAGCATTTTATCTATCTTTGCAATGTATTATGCCCGATTGTCTCGGACAATAGCATGACTACACTTATTTCATAAAAAAAATATAACCGAAATATTACTATGGGTTTTAATGACATTCTGAAAAAATTATTCGGAAACAAGTCGCAACGAGACTTGCGCGAAATACAGCCGTATGTCGACCGGATTCTGGCCGAATACGCTAAAATCGAATCTTTGGACAACGACGAACTGCGTCGCCGCGTTACCGACATAAAAGAGCACATACAAGAAAGCGTCGCTCCGGAAAAAGCACGTATCGCCGAAATCAAGGCCAACATCGAAAGCGTCGAATACGATGAACGTGAAAATATGTGGGAAGAGGTCGACAAAATCGAAAAAATCATTCTCGACAAATACGAGAAAGCCCTCGACGATGCCCTGCCGCAAGTCTTCGCTCTCGTAAAAGCTACGGCCAAACGTTTTGCCGAAAATGAAAAAATCGAAGTTACGGCCACCCAATTCGACCGCGATCTTGCCGCCAAAGGGCACGACTTCGTGCATATCGAAGGCGACAAAGCCATATACCAAAATCACTGGATGGCAGGTGGAAACGAAATCACGTGGAACATGGTACACTATGACGTACAGTTGTTCGGAGGCGTGGTACTGCACAAAGGTAAAATCGCAGAAATGGCTACCGGTGAAGGAAAAACACTTGTCGCCACACTGCCCGTATTCCTCAACGCCCTCACCGGAAACGGTGTACACGTCGTAACGGTAAACGACTACCTCGCCAAACGAGACTCGGAATGGATGGGTCCGCTGTACATGTTTCACGGACTGTCGGTCGACTGCATCGACAAACACCAGCCCAACTCGGAAGACCGGCGACGCGCTTACAATGCCGATATCACATTTGGTACAAATAACGAATTCGGTTTCGACTATCTGCGCGACAACATGTCCGTTACCCCACAAGACCTCGTACAACGCATGCACAACTACGCCATCGTCGACGAGGTCGACTCGGTATTGATCGATGACGCCCGTACTCCCTTGATTATCTCGGGTCCGGTACCCAAAGGAGAAGTTCAGCTTTTTGAAGAATTACAGCCCAAAGTGGAGTCGTTGTATAAAGCACAGAAAGCGCTCGCCACCAAACTGCTCGCCGATGCCAAAACCAAAATAGCCTCGGACGATAAAGAAGTTCGCAAAGAAGGCGCCTTGTTACTGTTCCGCACATTCAAGGGCTTGCCAAAAAATTCAGCCCTCATCAAATACCTCAGCGAGCCGGGCATTAAGTCCCTCATGCTCGAAACAGAAGAGTATTACATGCAGGAAAACAACCGTAACATGCCCATCGTTACCGACCCGCTCTACTTCGTCATCGACGAGAAAAACAACGGGGTAGACCTTACCGACAAAGGTCTCGACATGATTACGGGCGATAGCGACGACCCCCAATTTTTCGTTCTTCCCGACATCGGTGCCCAACTGGCCGAACTCGACAACATGGGCCTCTCCGACATCGAAAAACAAGAGCGCAAAGACCAGATTACACAGGAATACGCTGTCAAAGCCGAGCGAGTACACACCATACACCAGTTGCTCAAAGCTTACGCCCTCTTCGAGAAAGACGACGAATATGTGGTTATCGACAACAAAGTGAAAATCGTCGACGAACAGACGGGTCGTATCATGGAGGGACGCCGTTACTCCGACGGCCTGCATCAAGCCATCGAAGCAAAAGAACACGTAAAAGTCGAAGCCGCCACCCAGACATTCGCCACCATCACGTTACAGAACTACTTCCGCATGTACCATAAGTTAGCCGGTATGACGGGTACAGCCGAGACCGAAGCCGGTGAGTTCTGGGACATCTATAAACTCGACGTCGTAACGATCCCCACCAACAAACCGGTTATCCGTCAGGACCTCAACGACCGCGTATATAAAACCAAACGCGAAAAATATACAGCCGTCATCGACGAAATCGTAAAAATGGTAGAAGCCGGCCGCCCCGTATTGGTAGGTACCACATCGGTCGAAATTTCGGAACTGTTGAGCAAAATGCTCACCATGCGGAAAATCAAGCACAACGTGCTCAACGCCAAACTGCACCAAAAAGAGGCCGACATCGTAGCACAGGCGGGACAGAGCGGAACAGTAACCATCGCCACCAACATGGCCGGTCGTGGTACCGACATCAAGTTGTCCGATGCCGTGCGGGAAGCCGGCGGTTTGGCGATCATCGGTACCGAACGCCACGAATCGCGGCGTGTCGACAGACAGTTGAGAGGTCGTGCCGGACGTCAGGGCGACCCCGGATCTTCGGTTTTCTACGTATCGCTCGAAGACAACCTCATGCGCTTGTTCAGCTCCGAACGCATCGCCAAAGTGATGGACCGTTTGGGCTTCGAGGAAGGTGAAATGATCGAGCACCCGATGATTTCCAAATCCATCGAACGTGCCCAACGCAAAGTCGAAGAAAACAACTTCGGTATCCGCAAACGCCTGCTCGAATATGACGACGTGATGAATGCCCAGCGGGAAGTCGTCTACAAAAAACGCCACCATGCCTTGATGGGAGAACGTATAGGTATCGACATCGTAAACATGATGTACGACGCGGCACAAGCCCTCATCGAAGAATACGCTCAAGCCGGCGACTATGAAGGTTTGCAAGAAAATGTATTGAAAGTATTCGCCGTAGAACTGCCATTCGATGCCAATGCCTTGCGTTCGGAAAAAGAAACGGTGCTTACCGAAGCCCTTTACGAGTCTGTCATCGCCGCATTCAAACGCAAAATCGACTCTCTCGCCGCTGTGGCCAACCCTGTCATCAAACGGGTTTACGAAGAGCAGGGCGACCGTTACGATAACATCGTCATTCCCATTTCCGACGGGAAACGCATATATAATATAGTATGTAACTTGAAAGAGGCTTACGACTCGGAATCCAAAGCTGTAAACAAAGCTTTCCAGAAATCGATCTTATTGCACACCATCGACGAGGCATGGAAAGAGCACTTACGCGACCTCGACCAACTGCGGCAATCGGTACAAAACGCCAGCTACGAACAAAAGGATCCGCTGCTCATCTTCAAACTCGAATCGTTCGGGCTCTTCAAGGAAATGATCAATACCATCAATACCAAAACCGTATCGATTCTCATGCGCGGTCAGATACCGATGCGCGACCCACAGCAAGTAAAAGAAGCAGCGCCCGAAATGCGGCAGGATTACAGCCGGTATCGTACCCAGAAAGAGCAAATAGGAGGTCCGCAACAACACAACGGCGCACAGCCCAATGCTCCGCAGCAACGTCCCGAACCGGTAAAAGCAGCCCCCAAAGTAGGCCGAAACGATCCCTGCCCTTGCGGTAGCGGAAAGAAGTACAAAAACTGCCACGGTCGCGAAGCCTAAGTCGCAACATTTACACGAAATAACGAAAAACTTCCATTTAATTTTATCCGGAGGTGTCGATTCACCTCCGGATATAAGAGAAACAAGAAAGCAAATGAATATACTCGAACTGAGCGAACAAGAAATCATTCGCCGCAACAGCCTCGACGAAATGCGGAAAATGGGCATAGAACCATACCCTGCTGCCGAATATAGCGTAAACGCTTATACCGACGAAATCAAGGAAACATTCTCCGACGACGCTCCGCAGCGGGAAGTATCAGTAGCAGGGCGCATCATGAGCCGCCGCATCATGGGAAAAGCCTCTTTTATAGAATTGAAAGACTCGAAAGGTCGTATACAGGTTTACATTTCCCGAGACGACCTTTGCCCCGGTGAGGACAAGGAATTATACAATACCGTATTCAAGAAACTACTCGACATCGGCGACTTCATCGGCATAAAGGGCTATGTATTCCGTACCCAAATGGGAGAAATCACCATTCATGCCCAAGAGCTTACCGTATTGTCGAAATCTTTACGGCCGCTCCCCATCGTCAAAGTAAAAGACGGTGTCGTGTATGACGCATTTGAAGACCCCGAACTACGCTATCGTCAGCGCTACGTCGATCTGGTCGTAAACGAAGGAGTCAAAGAGATATTCATCAAACGTAACAAAGTTTACAACTCGATGCGCGAATTTTTCAACGCCCGAGGATACATGGAAGTGGAAACCCCGATTCTGCAATCGATACCGGGAGGAGCCGCCGCACGGCCGTTTATCACACACCACAATGCGCTCGACATACCTTTGTACCTGCGTATTGCCGACGAGCTATACTTGAAACGCCTCATCGTAGGCGGATTCGAAGGGGTATACGAGTTCTCGAAAAACTTCCGTAACGAGGGTATGGATCGCACGCACAATCCCGAATTTACCTGTATGGAAATATATGTCTCTTACAAAGACTATAACTGGATGATGAACTTCACCGAACAGATGCTTGAAAAAATAGCTCTTGACGTGAATGGCACCACTCAGGTAAAAATCGGCGACAACCTCATCGACTTCAAAGCCCCGTATAAACGGGTAACGATGATCGATGCCATCAAAGAATTTACGGGTATCGACATAACCGGCATGGACGAAGCACAACTGCGCGACGTATGCCGCCGACTGGATATCGAAATAGACGATTCGATGGGAAAAGGGAAACTTATCGACGAAATTTTCGGAGAAAAATGCGAAGGCAATTACATACAGCCGACATTCATCACCGACTACCCCATCGAGATGTCCCCCCTCACAAAACGTCATCGCAATAATCCCGAACTGACCGAACGTTTTGAACTCATGGTCAACGGTAAGGAACTATGTAACGCCTACTCGGAGCTGAACGACCCGATCGACCAACGTTACCGCTTTGAAGAACAACTGCGGCTCTCGGAAAAAGGAGACGACGAAGCGATGTTTATCGACAACGATTTCATTCGCGCTCTCGAATACGGTATGCCTCCCACATCGGGGATGGGCATAGGTATGGATCGCCTCGTCATGCTCATGACCGGACAATCTACAATACAGGAGGTTCTTTTCTTCCCGCAAATGCGCCCGGAGAAAACACAGAAAAAAGATGCCGACAACGCATATATAGAAATCGGTGTACCCAAAGAATGGATTCCCGCCGTACAAAAGGCCGGATACCTCACTCTCGAAGCATTGGCCGGAGCCAATCCGAACAAGTTGCAACAGGATCTGTGCGGACTGAATAAAAAATTCAAACTCGAGCTGAACAATCCTACCCCCGACGAAGTAAAATCGTGGGTAGAAAAAGCTCGGTAGCCCCAACCTAAATTGTGAAAGAATAGCATGAATCTACCGGGAAAAGTTGCCATTATCGGAGGCGGGACATGGGCTACGGCTATTGCGAAACTTGTATTGTGCAATGCCGACTCGATCAATTGGTATATCCGTAACGAAAATACCATCGAAGAATTTATTCGTTCCGGTCGGAATCCGATGTATCTATCGAGTGTCAAGTTCGAAATCAGTCGCATCAGTTTTTCGACCGACATCAACGAGATCGTCAAAGAATCGGACACACTGATACTGGTTACTCCCTCACCCTACATCAAAGCTCAACTCAAAAAGCTGAAAAACAAAGCTTTGCAGGAGAAATTCATCATCTCGGCCATTAAAGGTATCGTACCCGACGAAAACCTGATTATCACCGATTACCTGAAAAAGAATTTCAAGGTTCCGGGCGATAATCTGGCGGTTATCGGAGGCCCTTGCCATGCCGAAGAAGTCGCCCTCGAAAGGCTTTCGTTCCTCACCATAGGCTGCCCCAATTTAAGACGTGCTCAAATGGCGGCCGACTTGTTGGCGACTCCATTCATGCGCACAACCACGTCGACCGACGTAGAAGGTATCGAATATGCCGCCGTATTGAAAAACGTCTATGCCATAGCAGCCGGGATATGCAACGGCATGAAATACGGCGACAACCTTCAAGCCGTACTGGTATCGAACGCCATACAGGAATTGCAGCGATTTGTCAATGCGGCCAACCCTCACCTACGTAACATTTGCGAACCTGCTTATCTAGGCGACCTTCTAGTAACGGCATATTCGCGTTTCAGCCGTAATTTCCTTTTCGGTACCATGATAGGTAAAGGATACTCGGTAAAAGCAGCTCAAACCGAAATGGAAATGATCGCCGAAGGATATTACGGCACCAAGTGCATCACCGAAATCAATGAAAAGTTACAGGTGGAAATGCCTATCTTAAATGCCATATATAATATTCTATACAAACGCAAGTCGATTCCCTGCGAATTGCGACAACTTGCCGAGTCGTTACACTGATCTTCCCGATAAAAACAAAGGGCCGTATAAAACGGCCCTTTGTTTTTATCGGGAGATATTCTTATTAATGGCAACAGCCGCCTTCGCAACCGTCATGGTCGTGATCGCCGCAACCGCCGCCACAACTGTCGCACCCACACCCGCAAGAATGTGTAGGATTGAGTTCCTCGGGCGTAGCAGGACGCACGGTCTTCACCGCACCTACAAAATGCAAGTCTTCTCCTGCAAGCGGGTGATTAAAGTCCATCACCACAATATCGTCTTTCACTTCGAGTACCGAACCATTGAGGCGATTGCCGTGAGCGTCCATCATCGGCACCGTATTGCCGGGGAAAATATATTCTTCATCGAATTTACCATCGACCTCGAACATTTTTTTCTCGAGTTCTAGAACATGATCTTCATCGCGTTCCCCATAAGCATCGTTGCAAGGGATAACAAAATCAAAGGTATCGCCGACTTTCAAATCCTTGATTTTCGTTTCGAACGAGGGGAGCATCTGTTCAGCTCCGAATACAAATCGCAACGGAGCCTCGGGCGTAGCCCGTTCCATCAGTTCGTTTTCAGGGCCGACAAAAAGGTCATAAGTCAATTCGACAAATTGTCCGGGTTTGATTGTTTCCATAAATATGATATTAAAAAATTGATTTCATATACTCTTTGCGCAAAGGTACAAAAGGTTTTTCAGAATCCCGGTTTCCGATACGAAAATTACCTTATATTAGAAAATAGGAACTTTTATGCGAACAAAATTATAATGAATGCGTTATTCGGGAAGAAAAACAAGTCATAATCACTTGTTTTACAAAAAATATTTGCATCTTTGCAGTCAAAAGATTGTTAACAACCAACTGTCCGCGAGGACAGTTCTTTATTTACAGAATCAATTCAATATGGAAAAAGAACAAAAGCCCCGTCGTCCCCGTATCGGAGAGGTAAGAGGGGGTGCCAACCATGAAGGCAGTAGTGAAAAATACGAAAAAGTAAATTATTCCCGTCGAAACGACTCCGATTACAACTTTAATAATCGACGCCCTTACAACAACGAAAACTATACCAACACCGGATATTACAACCGCCGGAACGATACTTATCAAGGCAATAACTATAACCGCAATTATAATTACAACAATGACCGTTCGGGAGAAGATAACTTCAACCGTTACGGAGATTACGGACACAATCGCAACAATTACGGCGAGCGTCAGAACGGAGGATATAACCGTACCGACAACTACCAGGGCGGATATAACCGAAACAACTACAACAATCGCCGCCCGTTCCGTTCCAACAACGAGGCAAATGAAGAGTCCAACTATAACACAATAGGAGAAAACCGGCCTTATCGTCAAGGAGGAAACCGGCCCGGATTCAACAACAGATTCGGCGGCTACAATAAGCCTTACGGAAATCAGCAACGCCGTCCTTACGGGAACGGGAATAACCGTCAGCAACGTCCGGTCATGCCCCGGCGCATCGTTTACGACGAGAGTACGATCGATCCCAATGAACCGATACGCCTCAACAAATTTCTGGCAAACGCGGGATTGTGTTCACGACGAGAAGCCGATGAGTTTATCCAAAACGGAGAAATCAAAGTCAACGGTGAAGTCATTACCGAATTGGGAACCAAAATAACCCGTAACGATGTCGTTACCCACAACGATAAAGTCGTATTGCCCGAGCATAAAATTTACGTTCTGCTCAACAAGCCGAAAGATTGCGTAACGACGTCAGATGACCCGCAAGGCCGTCTCACGGTTATGGACATCGTAAAAAACGCTTGTACCGAACGTATCTATCCCGTCGGGCGTCTCGACCGCAATACCACCGGAGTGCTCTTGCTTACCAACGACGGAGATTTGGCATCGAAACTGACGCACCCGAAATTCGTCAAGAAAAAGATCTACCACGTATGGCTCGATAAAGATGTAACCGAAGATGATATGCAACGTATTGCCGACGGTATAGAACTCGAAGACGGCCCTATACACGCCGATGCAATCAGCTACGCGACCGAAACCGATAAAAACCAAGTGGGCATAGAGATACACTCGGGTCGCAACCGAGTGGTACGCCGCATTTTCGAATCATTGGGTTACCGAGTGGTAAAGCTCGACCGCGTATATTTCGCCGGCCTTACCAAGAAAAATCTACCGCGCGGCCGTTGGCGTCATCTGACCCAACAAGAGGTGAATTTTTTGAAAATGGGATCTTTCGAATAATTTCTACCGATATATCAATAAAAAGAACAAGAGGAATAAATATATGGAAACGCTTAGACGCACTCGCATTGCCGATCTGTTCCGCACCAAACCTATCGGCACGACCGTGATAATAAAAGGGTGGGTACGTACCCGTCGAGGAAACAAACAGGTAGGTTTTATCGCTCTCAACGACGGATCGACGATAAAGAATATGCAAATCGTTATCGATCTCAATAAGTTCGACGAAGAGTTTTTGAAACCAATTACGACGGGAGCCTGTATCGGTGTAACAGGACAACTGGTCGAATCCCAGGGAAAAGGTCAGGATGCTGAAATATTAGCCGAAGCCCTCGAAGTGTACGGTACAGCCGACCCCATGACTTATCCGTTGCAGAAGAAAGGCCACACGATGGAATTCCTCCGGGAAATCGCCCATTTGCGTCCCCGCACCAACACGTTCGGAGCCGTATTCCGCATGCGACACCAGATGGCATACGCCATACACACGTTTTTCCACGAAAAGGGATTTTATTATTTCCATACCCCCATCATCACGGCCTCGGATTGCGAAGGCGCCGGACAAATGTTCCAAGTAACGACAAAAAACCTCTACAACCTGAAAAAAGACGAGAACGGAGCTATCATCTACGACGACGATTTCTTCGGCAAACAAGCCAGCCTCACGGTTTCGGGACAATTGGAAGGTGAACTTGCCGCTACGGCTCTCGGGGCCATCTACACATTCGGTCCTACTTTCCGGGCAGAAAACTCCAACACTCCCCGCCACTTGGCCGAGTTTTGGATGGTAGAACCCGAGGTTGCTTTCGCCGACCTGACCGACTTGATGGATCTCGAAGAAGAATTTATCAAATTCTGTGTAAAATGGGCACTCGATAACTGCAAAGACGATCTGCAATTCCTCAACAACATGTTCGATAAAGGACTTATCGAACGTCTGCAAAAAGTGGTCGATACAGAATTCGTGCGTCTGCCTTATACCGACGGTATCAAAATTCTCGAAGAAGCCATCGCCAAAGGGCACAAATTCGAATTCCCCGTATACTGGGGCTGCGACCTTGCCAGCGAACACGAACGCTATCTGGTAGAAGAACATTTCAAGAAGCCGGTCATCATGATCAACTATCCCAAAGAGATAAAGGCTTTCTACATGAAACAAAACGAGGACGGAAAGACCGTACAAGGTACCGATGTACTCTTCCCGCAGATAGGTGAAATCATCGGCGGTAGCGTGCGTGAAGAAAACTATAACAAACTGATGACACGCATCGAGGAACTCAACATTCCGATGAAAGACATGTGGTGGTATCTCGATACCCGTAAATACGGGACTTGCCCCCATGCCGGTTTCGGACTGGGATTTGAGCGACTGCTCCTTTTCGTTACCGGTATGACCAATATTCGGGACGTGATTCCTTTCCCCCGTACCCCCAAGAACGCAGAGTTTTAAGCACTCATCTTTTATATAAAGGAGGGGGTAACATCATTAAGATGTTACCCCTTCCTCTTTTTATTCCTCTCTGAACTTATTACCGCCAATAATCCAAAAGATTGCGAATCGCCTTAGTAAATAATTTAGGAGCATCAATTCCAAGTATAGGTTTACCATTTTCATTCAGCAAGAAGCCCACCTCCATGTCTAGTACACCCATACTTAAACCACCATATAAAACCACCGTTCTGACAATCTTATATTGGGGGTAATACTTTCTGATATACATTGTATCGAAAGCATCGTAATTATTCAGTTCTGCTATCCCTCGATTCTTTTTTTCATATGTTTTCCCTTCAATCGTTATGGCAACCTTTTCATCGACATCGAGAAGTACCAAATCGGGAATAAATACGATTTGTCTTTTATCGCCTGCTTTATACGCGTTCCTATCCGTATATTTTGTAAGTGCCATATGTTTTCCTGTAGATGTTTGAAAATAATCTTTTCCGCAACCTGCATGATTTTCAAAAATAGAGTAGCCGTTTGTAAAATTCTCCACAACAAGATGAATGAAAATCGTTCCCAACTTTTCTCCCGTTCTGTCATATCTCCAATACTCTTCGGGAAGAGAAACCTTCGGTATCGTCAAGCCTTCTAATTCTATTTCTATTTTATTGGCAATCAGTATAAACTTATTGGTTTTACCCACATGAGACTGTTTAAGACCATGCTCGATAATCTCAATCTTTTTATCCCAGCCCAATTTCCGCAACACCGCAGATATAATACAGAGCGCTCCGATGTTAGGATCATGAGACAAAACGCCGGACTTAAAAAGCTTACCTGAGATTTGTATTTTGTCATCAGTTTTATACAATAATATAGGAATATTGTCGGCAGACGGACGCCTCATACTATTTTTACACCTGATCACCTCATCGACCGATGTAAACGATTTCAGCACATTGTCATCAATCTTTTTTCCGAGAATTTCCACACCAAGGGTCAAAAGAAGTCTTGTTCCAAAGACATTCGTGTCAGAAGGTTTCTCCTTTTGCTGTACTTGCAAAGCATACAGCATAATCTTTTTCGTCGTCGGATAATAATTTTCTATAAAAACAAACTTCGAACAACGTTGAAAGACTCCGGTATTCCGGCTCTCGCTATCATCGGTTTTTGTCTCTTCGATGGCATAAATCGGAGCTTCCGATGCCTTCGGAACAGCTTCTTGATAATATACCAAAAAGTCGGTGAAACTCGAAGAACCAGAAACCGTTTTAATAAACACCCGTTTAACTCTTGCACATGTAAAGCCGATCACTTCGTACGTAAAAGCAAAGCATTTATTTTCATCGAGTATCGGTATAATACGTATATGATCTCCGAAAAATCCACAACCCTGATCTTTTGCAAAGTATTCGAATATCATTCGAAGCACGTTCGTCTTAGGACGTTCTTCGGTAAGAATCCACAAGTTTTTTGCCGAACCGTTCATTTTTTCAGTATATATACCTGTTCAAATATATGCTTTTGAGTCTTAGCCAATCCGTTATTATTGCTTTTGAAACGAAGATATTCAAACTCTTCCAATTTTACCGTTCCATACTTGGAGAGTGTAGACATAATATCGACCTTATTCATAATACCCTCGGAATTATAACTAAGAACCAAGTACTTAAATTTCGCAGACGATGCTATATAATCAATCCCTTGAAGAGCAGTTTTTGCATTACAGAATGATGACTTTTTACTCTCATAATCCCTCATACCCGTAACGCCATGTATAGAAGGCGAATCATATTTGGCAATCGTTTCAAGCAAATGGTAATTGGGCAGATATTGCCGGCCGTTGTAAGGTGGGTCCACATATAATATATCGACATCGATACCGGGCACCAAATCCAAGCTATTGGCATTATAGACTTCATTGTCCCTATCGTTGTTGATAATCTCTATGGGGCGCAAGGTCAATGGTTTTATCGCTCGCGGATCCCATTTTTTCTGAAATGCGGCATATACTCCGGCAACATTGGCATAAAATGAAACCGTCTCGATCAGGCAGGAGAGTAATATATAATACTCACTGTCGGTTATCAATTCCTCTATCTTCCATTTTTCGATTTGGATTCTGATCGCATCTATAACCTTTCCATTTTCCGAACTGAAATACATACGAGGACGGTCAAGTTCGGCGGTTCCTCCGGGCGTATAATTCTTATAAATAAATCCCTCTACCGGCGATACGGTATTCAGACAAGCAACAACTTGTTCCAATGGCGAAGCAAAAAAAGAGGCGCATCGCACGGAAGGAAGTGTCGGTAAAAGTCGCCCGAACAAAGGAGCCCGATTGTTTTCGATATACGCCTTTTGCAAACAAAAAGACAAATACAGAAAATCACTGCTAAATACCCTATAACCCATTTTTTTATAGTATCGGGCTACACTGGTCGTCCCGGAAAAGAAGTCAAAGAAACTGTCCCCTTCCACTCCATTTTTCCTCAAAATCGAGTATATCTTATCTAATATATTTTCTTTATTACCGATATATCTCATGGACTTACAGTGTATAATTTGTAATCAACACTTCTCTCGTGCGACCTTTATCACAATTTGACGTCTGGTAATTTGAATTCTTATAATTCATGGAAAGTTCATGGACAAAGAATCCGTTTCGTACAATCCACTCTTTCAAAATAGAATTCTCTTTTCCTTTATGTTCCGTAACATTCGACAGTGCGAATCTCAACCCTCGGTTATTTAAACCTTCCAGTATTTTCAACAACATGGTTTCCTCATTCGGATTCCAACCCGTAAATCCCCTTTTTCCATCATTATATGTCCCTTTCGTTATCAAATACGGAGGATCGGCATAAACGAAGTCTACCGATGTCAAAGATTCGAAATCGAACGTTTTAAAATCTCCGCTTCGAAAGACAACATCTCTGGAATGAATTTCTTTCAAAAATTTCAAGAGGTTATTCTTCATATTCTCATTATAGCTGCTGCGCTCTTTTCCGAAAGGAATATTATATTGGTGAGCTGCATTAAACCGAATTTGGTGATTAAAAGAATAGGCAACCAACACAAATAAATCCAACGGATTTTTTCGGGAATTATAAATCTCTCGCAAAGCCAAATACCCTTCCTTATTGGTAAGGGAAAGTTTAAACTCCCGTATACGATTCTCGATATAAGAGACAACCACCTCTGTCGTATTCTCCCGAAATGCCTTATACACATCGACAAGATACACTAAATTGTCATTGAATATGACTTTTTCTGCATCTACATTCATTCCTACATTACAACCGCCACAAAAAAGGTCGACAAAAGTCGAAATTTCCCGTGGAAACATCGGTATGATTTGCGGCAACAATTTTCTTTTGCCGCCTATATAATTTAACGGAGAATGCACATAGTTCATGTTTTCCATATCAACTCCAAACGATCCGTTGCAGCTTAATTCGGAAAAGCCTCTTCCATCTCATTCGTTCCGATACAACAGCGACACTCCCACAAGTCCCGAAGGCACAAGGGCATCTTCGGGCTCGGCGATCTCGGGATAAGCATAGGTTACTCGCTGATCGGCGGGCAGAGAAGCATCGCCTATCATACGATTCATAAGAGAATTGACAACGAGTATCTCCACCTCATTATCTTCCTCCCGCACAACATCAGTAAGGTCTGCTTCCCAGGGCGAACACCATACGGTAGCCACCTCTACACCGTTGACGACAATACGGGCAGCTGCACCGAGAGCCGAAAGTTTCAAAAAGACTTTTTCCTCGGGTATATTGCGATGGACAGAGAAACGATTCCGATAGATTGCCGTTCCCGAATAATACTTGATTCGAGGATCGGCGTGTGCCGTCCAGTCGGTCAGTTCATGGAAGGTTACATGTCCGGGACCTCCCCATTCGGGTGCGAAATAAACGTCCCAACTACCCGAAATCTCCTCTTCCCGACCGCTTCCGGGCCACATCACAGAAGGCAATGTATCGGGCTGGTCGGACAAAACGATAAAATAAGATTCCCTCGGAGACATGCGCAAAGCAAGCGACATAGAAACAGAATCGGTCGAAATCAGAGGCAAAGCGTAACGCCGCCCATCAACAGGATTCCACAATTCGGCCGCACGTCTCACAGAACGGAAAGTAAACGTATCGGCAAGAGCGACATCGGTATGATTATCGAGAAAATAAACATCGGCATCGGCCAAGCAGCGATGGGCAAAATAGAGCTTGTCCGACTTCACATCACCTTTCTTCATTGCCAAGTCGGGAACAAGGCCGGCCGTCGCTACCGCATCGGCCAAAGGCATACCCCAATACACCGACCCTTTGCCATACCGGTGAATACCCTCGGGAGAATCCTCCTTTCCCCAAAGCGCTGCAACCCATTTACGATACTCGGTTTCCTTTCCTATATCTTCCCGGGTAGGAGACCCCACCGGACGAGAACCGTAAACCGGAACACCGGCTTTCACAAATGACGCGATTTTCTTCAACGCAGCAAGCGTCATCTCCCCGTTACGGGGCAAAACGACCATACGATAACTCATTCCGTCGGGCAAAACCACTTTGCCGTCTCGAGCTTCCATACGGGAAAAAAGCGCATCGGAAGTAAACGCATCGAAATCATATCCCGAAGGAATATCGGGTAAACGATAGGTCAAAATCTTTACCGGAGCATTTTCGCCCAAATAAACAGCCAAGTCGATAACCGGGCGTCCCTGCCGCATCACATAAGCACTACGCGACTGGTAGTCCCAAAAGCCCCGGCTATATTCCCAAAACGTATTGTTACGGTTAAGGCAATAATGACGTCCTCCCCCCGTACTGCCGGGAAAACGATCGGTCCACGGTTGATAAGCCGAAGCGCAAACGACAAACTCATTGATACCGAAACAATAGGCATAATCGGCCAACGACTTGATATAAGCCAAAGAGTGCGAAAACTGAGCATCGGTAAAAGCCTCTCCCGAAGCTATCGATTTACCATAGAGATGCGCCGCCGAGGAACTCTCCTTTATATCGTAATTGCCATCGGGGTGAATTGCCCAAAACTCGCCTTGCGGTTTCGACACCCGGCCTTTCGCCTGTATGGGGTCGGCCACAATACACAGGGCATTTCCCGTAGCTTGAGCCGTAAAATCCAGCCCGCGTTCCCGACACAAACGGTCGAACGTCGCATAATAATTATCGGCAATGAGATCGGCAATCGTACGACGCACATCGTAAAGGAATCCGTCCGACTCCTGTGTCGAGCCTACGACATAACCGGCCATGACCGGCAGATACTTCGTCATATCATACCCCCGGCGACGAGAAAACTCCTGTTCAAAACCGGGAGTCCAGTTCTGCGAACCGGCTTCGTGGCTGTCCATCGCCATACCTTGCAAGGCGATTTCATAGCGGGCCAACGTATCGGCAATCGCCCCGAAATAGTGATTCCATTGCAACTCGGCTGCCGCAGCCGACATTTTATCGCACTCCAATCCCATGAGATTGGGACGCCCATGTTTGGTTTTACTTCCTGTCGGAATATGCGAGAATCGCAACACGGCCCAAGTCCCTTCGGGAGCGTCCCATCTCAAAATGCCGTCTTCATCGAAATAACGGGTAATATCGACAATCGCAGAAGGGTCGATAACCTCCGGCGATGTATAAGCCGGCGTACAATCGGGATCGATATATTCCGAATACAATCCGGCTTTTTCTTCCCACCGATCGACGCACGCCCTCGAAGAAAGACGTACATCTCCCAACTGCATATCGAGACGTGGCTTATCGGGTGTCTGCCAATCATGCAGATTCAATCTGAAATAACGGGCCGTAACCGTCGGAAATGCAACCGTCTTTTGCCGCCACGACGAATGAGCTTTGTAAACCGGTTGCAAATCGCATACCCGTTTGTAATGAACACCATCGTCCGAAACTTCGAGTTGTCCCAATGGAGGAAGTACCTGATAACCGGTTCCTACAAAGACATCGCCGGGGGCACCGGGAACATTCGTCGCACTGGTCGTAGCTTTTCCTCTCGGTGCGACCTGATAGGTAATGCTGCGAGCCGTAAAATCACGCCCGAAATCGAGTTCGATATACACCGACTCTCCTTTATTTTGCGATGGAATACGAGTCAATTTCTTACCGGGAGCAAATATGGCATCGACATCGATAGTAGGAACATTGGAAGAAATTTTCGGAACGACCCGACGGCTATCGTCGTCCCACGACGATCGTATGGGAAAAGCCAAAACCGCCACATCTTTATAATAAGAAGATTTCGGAATCGGTAATTTCAACTCCACCCGACGGCCGACGACGACCGAAGTATCGGTCGATGTAAGCATCTGCATTCCCATATCGGGAGTAACCCAGGGGCCGCCGGCCACATAACCGTTCGACACATGGCACTCGAAGGTAAGCCCCAACCGCTCGGCTTCACGGGCCGAAAAAATCAGCATATCCCACCACTCGGGCGACATGGCCTCGAAAGCTCCGGGTGTTTTCTTGTTATGTACCTGATCGTAATAAACGACGCCACCCACTCCGGCGCGGCGATACGCTTCGAGGTCGGCAGTGATTCCCTCGCGGGTCGTCTCGGTTTCTCCATGAAACCACCACACTTTGGTGCGGGTACTATCCTGCGGGTCGGCAAAGCCGGCTGCCACGTCCCGTACATTCCCGGGACAACGATCTTTTGCAACATTGCACCCCGACAGGGTGATCATAACAATACATAATGCCAATACAATAGAGCTCATGGTATTCAAAAATAGAATTCTTTACAAAAGTAAGGATAATTCATCAACCCGACAAATAATATCATATTGGCAACAACAGGTAAAAAGCGATTCGAAAAATTTCCTATTCTTTGAATACCGACAGAAACATTATATATTTTGATACACACTTACTCCATGTCTTTCCGAAATATTATCACCAGCTACCGACGACAAGAAGGTAGGCGAAAGAAAAATTTCTCACAGAAAAGTTTTGGAATACAGATAAAAAGCGTACCTTTGCAGTCCGATTATTACCACAATAACAAATCGGTATGTCGACGACTATGATCCTTTGGCCTGGGTCTTGTCATGAGACATACCCAATAAGTAATTAACAATTAAAGAATTAAAAAGTGGATACGTTAAGTTACAAAACCATTTCGGTGAACAAGGCAACCGCTCAAAAAGAATGGGTTGTGGTAGATGCCACCGGCCAATCATTGGGTCGCATCGCCGCCAAAGTAGCCAAACTCCTGAGAGGGAAATACAAACCCAGCTACACTCCTCATGTGGATTGCGGCGACAATGTCATCATCATCAATGCCGATAAAGTAGAACTCACCGGTAAAAAATGGAATGACCGCATTTATATCCGTTTTACGGGCTATCCCGGGGGGCAACGCATGCATACTCCGGCCGATTTGATGAAGAAAGGTCCCAGCTATCTTTTCCAAAAAGTAGTCAAAGGTATGCTTCCCAAAAATCGTCTGGGCGACCACTTGTTGCGCAACCTTTATGTATATGCCGGCAACGAACACCCGCACGAAGCTCAGCAACCCAAAGTCATAGATATTAACACCCTTAAATAAGCCGTATGGAAATAGTTAATGCAATAGGAAGACGTAAAGCCGCTGTTGCCCGCGTATTCGTTAACGAGGGAACCGGTGTCATTACCATCAACAACAAAGAGCTTGCTGCATATTTCCCTTCGAGCATTCTGCAGTACATCGTAAAACAACCCCTCGCAAAACTGGGTGTCGCCGAAAAATACGACATCAAAGTAAATATCGACGGCGGCGGTTTCAAAGGCCAGGCCGAAGCACTTCGCCTCGCCATCGCCCGTGCATTGGTAAAAATCAATCCCGAGGATAAACCCGCGCTCAAAGCCGAAGGCTTCATGACGCGCGACCCGCGTACTGTTGAACGTAAGAAACCGGGACAACCCAAAGCAAGAAAGAGATTCCAGTTCAGCAAACGTTAATGGTATTTGCGAGCTATTCCTCAGCAAGTATGCAACGTTTAGTATCCAAATTTTCGGGATTCGACGGCACAGAGGCGTGCATCGCATATATGGCGACGACGCCGGCAGCGACTACCCGGGAATTGATTCAGTAGAAAGTAAACAAGCAAACAACAAACAACAATGGCAATTACAACATTTGACCAATTATTAGAAGCCGGCGTACACTTTGGCCACCTGAAAAGAAAATGGAACCCGGCTATGGCTCCGTACATCTTCATGGAGCGTAACGGTATCCACATCATCGACCTTTACAAAACGGTCGTTAAAATCGACGAAGCTGCTGCTGCGTTGAAACAAATCGCCAAATCGGGCAAAAAAATACTCTTCGTCGCTACCAAAAAACAAGCGAAAGAAGTTCTCGCTGCCAAAGCTACCGAAATCGGTATGCCTTACGTTATAGAACGTTGGCCGGGCGGTATGCTCACCAACTTCCCCACCATTCGCAAGGCGGTGAAGAAAATGGCATCGATCGATAAAATGATCAAAGACGGAACTTTCGACAACCTCTCCAAACGCGAGAAACTGCAAGTAACCCGTCAACGCGCCAAATTGGAAAAAACACTCGGTAGCATCGCCGACTTGACTCGTCTGCCGTCGGCTCTCTTCGTTGTAGACGTGATGAAAGAACACATCGCCGTACGCGAAGCCAACCGTCTGGGTATTCCCGTATTCGCCATGGTCGACACCAACTCCGACCCGACGAACATCGACTTCGTAATCCCCGCCAACGATGACGCCACCAAATCGATCGAGGTAATCCTCAATGCCGTATGCGGTGCTGTTGCCGAAGGTCTCGAAGAACGTAAAATCGAGAAAGTCGACGCCGAAGCCGCCGAAGCGCAAGGTGAAGCCACAGCGAAAAAAGAGCGTAAGACTCGCATCAAACGCACCAAAGCCGAAGACGATGAGGCCCTCAACGCCAATGTTGCTGCAAAAGTAATGAAAGGACAGAACGAAGACGAAGAATAATCGCATCGTTCTCCCGCAGACAATCAACTACCGGCAAAGAGTGAGCCCCGCAAAAACCTACGGGACTTGCTCTTTGTTATTCATAGAAACCCTTTAAAACAAAAATATTATGGCTGTTACAATGGCAGATATTACCAAACTCCGTAAAATGACCGGAGCAGGTATGATGGACTGCAAAAAAGCTCTCGAAGAAGCAAACAACGACTTCGACGGTGCAATAGAAATCATTCGCAAAAGAGGTCAGGCTATCGCCGCAAAACGTGAAGACCGCGAAGCTTCCGAAGGCTGCGTACTCGCAACCAGCAAAGGCGACTATGCCGCTATCGTAGCTTTGAAATGCGAAACCGACTTCGTCGCTCAAAATAAAGATTTCGTCGCATTGACCCAGAAAATTCTCGATGCCGCCATCGAAAACAAACCCGCCGATCTCGAAGCCCTCAAAGCTATAAAGCTCGACGGTCGCACCATCGCCGAACTGGTTACCGACCAAAGCGGTGTTACCGGAGAAAAAATGGAACTCGGTTATTTCGATTCTCTGTCGGCTGCTTCGACAATCTTCTACATACACCCGGGTAACAAATTGGCAACCATCGTAGGATTCAATCAAGCCGATGTAGATCACCAAGTAGCCCGCGATGTCGCCATGCAGGTTGCCGCTATGAATCCTATTGCCGTCCGTCCCGAAGAAGTTCCGGCCAATATTATCGAGAAAGAACTCGAAATCGCTCGTGAAAAAGCCCGTGAAGCCGGCAAGCCCGAAAATCTCATCGACCGCATCGCACAAGGTTCTTTGCAGAAATACTACAAAGAATTTACTTTGTTGCAACAAGAATTCGTAAAAGATCCGAAACAAACGATCGAACAATACCTCAAAGCTCAAAACAAAGAGTTGACGGTAACGGCCTTCCGTCGTTTCACATTGAATGCCGAATAAAAAACATTCCATTCCCTATATGTTTAAGACACCGGAGAAAATTCTCTGGTGTCTTTTTTTCGCCTTCGTCCGAACAGTCCCACTCCCGAAAAAAGACGACACATACGTATCCCGCCACGCCAAAGACGATTTGATAGATATCCCGTTTTTATTACTTTTGCAAGTACGAGTATCGTTCTCTCTCACAATCAGCAACGATTCCCGACAATAAAAAAAAGCGATATACGTTCATTATAATAGATTCATTTCTTTTAAACCGAAGAAAAACACATGGCACACGGTAATCTTTACGACGCACGACAAAAACTGAAAATAGCTTTCCTTTCCGTCTCCATACTATTGGTCGCCCTATTTCTCGTCATCTCCAACCGTCTGGTCGAGGACTTATCGACCGAAGAACGCAACAAGATGGAGATATGGGCCGAAGCTACCCGTTCGGTTGCCGGCGACCAGTCGGACATCGACATGAACCTCGTTCTGAAAATCCTGCAAAGCAACACCACCATACCCATCATCATCGTAGACGGCCAAAGCAACATTCTGCAAACCCACAACCTCGATATACCCGACCGGCACGGGGAGCAATTCCTACAAAAAAAGTTGCAATCGCTCAAAGAAAAGCAACAAGTCATCGAAATCTACATCGATAAAGACACTTATCAATATCTCTATTACGACGACTCCACCTTACTGAAAAGGCTCTCGTATTTCCCTTATATACAACTCGGGGTCATGCTTTTGTTTCTCGTCATCGCCTACTTCGCCCTAATGAGTAGCAAAAAAGCGGAGCAAAACAAAGTATGGGTAGGATTATCCAAAGAAACGGCACACCAACTCGGCACCCCCATATCATCTCTCATGGCTTGGCTCGATATGCTCGAACTACAAGGAACGGATAGCGAACTCATTGCCGATATGGGAAAAGACGTCCACCGGTTGTCGGTCATCGCCGAAAGATTTTCCAAAATAGGTTCTCAACCCGAACGGGAGCCCGCAGACGTAGCCGAGGTGATAGAGACTGCTGTCGACTATATGAAACATCGCATCTCGGGGAAAGTACAAATCGACGTACATACTCCCAAAGAAAAAATAGCACCACAACCTCTATGCCGCCCCCTCATAGAATGGGTATTCGAAAACCTCTGTAAAAACGCCATCGATGCCATGGACGGAGAAGGGCACATAGAAATCACTCTATCAAGCAACGACACCCGATATTACATCGACATCAAGGATACCGGTAAAGGTATCGCCCGTAACCGTTTCAAAACGATATTCCACCCCGGCTATACGACCAAACGACGAGGCTGGGGACTCGGACTGACACTGGTCAAGCGCATTATCGAAGAGTATCATGACGGACGTATCTACGTCAAGGAATCGGAATTGGGAAAAGGGACGACTTTCCGTATAGAAATGAAATTACTTTAAACAGCTATTTCACTGTATCATAAATAGAAACATAAGCGTCTTAATACTCAAAATCATCCTCTCCGAATCTTTTTTTATAAGGATTTTGCACAAGAACAATTATTTTTTGTACCTTTGCAGGGTTTTAACAGCAGAGAACTGTGGGAAAGGCCGATAAATATACGATTTCACTGAAAAGTCTGAGCGAAGGCACTCACTCTTACGAGTATACCCTCGATCATTCTTTTTTTGCGGAAATTGATTCGCCCGAAATACAAAACGGGAAAGTAAACATCGGCCTTATGTTGAGACGTACCGGCGATACGTTCGAGTTGCACTTCGACATAAAAGGGCACATCGTTATTCCCTGCGATCGATGTCTCGATGACATGGAACTTCCGGTGGAAACAGAAGATACCCTTTATGTAAAATTCGGGGAAGAATATAGCGAAGAAGGTGAAAACCTCATCGTCGTTCCCGAAGCGGAAGGAACTATCAACCTGGCGTGGTATATGTACGAATGTATCGCACTCACCATTCCGTTGAAACACACGCACCCCGAAGGCATGTGCAACCCCGAAATGGAAACGTTACTCAAAGCGCACAGTGCCGCAAGCGATGAAATCTCCGGTAATGAAGAACCCGTAGACCCGCGTTGGAACGCATTGAAAAAACTAAAAGAAAACAAATAACTAAACCTATACAGAAATGGCACATCCTAAAAGAAGACAATCGAAAACGAGAACAGCCAAAAGAAGAACCCACGATAAGGCTGTTGCCCCCACTATGGTCGTATGTCCTAACTGCGGTGCTTGGCACATCTATCACACCGTATGCGGAGAATGCGGTTATTACCGCGGCAAATTGGCTATCGAGAAAGAGGCAGCCATCTAAAAAGTGTGACTTTTTAGAGAAATTTGTGTCGGACACCTTTTTTGTTCGACCGTAGAACCGATTGTATAACCTTTAATAAAGCACACTAAATATTTCGACCTGCACAATATTTAGTGTGCTGTTTTTTTAACTACTATGGTAAATGCTATGATTGCGGGCATCGCTTCTTATGTGCCCGACGATATACTCACCAACGAAGAACTATCGAAAATGGTCGATACCACCGACGAGTGGATCACTACCCGCGTAGGTATCAAGACCCGCCACATACTGAAAGGAGAAGGTTTGGGAAGCTCCAAAATGGGTTCAAGAGCCGTAAAGAAAGTATTGCATAAAACCAATACAGCTCCCGAAGAAATCGACGTTGTCATTTGCGCTACGTCCACACCCGACTATCGCTTCCCTTCGACGGCATCGATCGTCGCCAGAAAAGCGGGTATCAACAACGCATTCTGCTACGATATACAAGCCGCCTGCTCGGGTTTCATCGTTGCATTACAGGCCGCTACCGCTTACATACGCAGCGGTATGTGCAAAAAGGCGATGGTCGTCGCTACAGAAAAAATGTCGTCGATAACCGACTATCAAGACCGTTCGACTTGTCCCCTCTTTGGAGACGGCGGTACGGCAGCTTTGGTTGTAGCGACAGAAGAAGATTACGGTGTCATGGACTCGATTATTCATACCGACGGTGTCGGGTTGCCGTTCCTCCACATGAAAGCCGGAGGTTCGGTGCGTCCCGCCAGTCATGAAACCGTCGACCATCGTGAACATTTTGTTTACCAAGAAGGTCGCATCGTCTACAAATATGCCGTATCTTCGATGCTCCAAGTTTCGGAAGATATTCTCAAGCGTAACAATCTGACAGTCGATACCATCGACTGGTTCATACCCCACCAAGCCAACCTCCGCATCATCGAAGCCATAGCCGATCGTATGAACATCGATCCTAAAAAAGTCGTTGTTACCATAGAAAAGTACGGAAATACCAGTGCCGCTTCCATTCCTTTGTGTCTGGCCGACTGGGAAAAGAAACTCAAAAAAGGCGACAAGATAGTACTGACTTCGTTCGGTGCCGGATTTATCTGGGGTTCGGTCTATCTCAAATGGGGTTATAATCCGGAAGATGTCCAAGAGATACCGGAAACCCTCAACGACACCGAAGACGCAGAATAATAAAACACCCGTCGAGTGTTTTTCCTCAAAACCAAAAAGGCGGCATGTTTGCCGCCTTTTTTTGACACCGGATCATTCTTCTAACAATATAATGATATGCATAAAGCCGGATTTGTAAACATCGTAGGTAATCCCAACGTGGGAAAATCGACGCTGATGAATTCGCTCGTCGGAGAGCGGATTTCGATCATTACCTCCAAAGCCCAAACGACCCGCCACCGCATCATGGGTATCGTAAACACCGACGATATGCAAATCGTCTATTCCGACACGCCGGGAGTCCTCTCACCGCATTACAAGCTGCAAGAGTCGATGCTCAATTTCTCGCAATCGGCCCTTACCGATGCCGACATTCTGCTCTATGTAACCGATGTCGTCGAAACTCCCGACAAAAATCCCGAGTTCCTCGAACGGGTCGCCAAAGAAACGATTCCGGTCATACTCCTCATAAACAAAATCGACCTGTTGCAAGACCAATCCCAACTCGAAGACCTCGTAGAAAAATGGAAAAACCGTCTGCCCGATGCCGAAGTAATACCGGTATCGGCCCAGCATAAATTCAATCTCGATTACTTGATACGCCGCATCAAAGAGTTGCTGCCCCCGTCCCCACCGTTTTTTGAAAAAGATGCTCTTACCGACAAACCCGCCCGTTTTTTCGTTACCGAAATTATCCGCGAAAAAATACTGCTCACCTACGATAAAGAGATTCCTTATGCCTGCGAAGTAGCCGTCGAGCAATTCAAGGAAGATGACAAACAGATACATATCATGACGGTCATCTATGTCGAACGGGATTCTCAAAAGGGTATTATCATCGGGAAAGGTGGTAAAATGTTGAAACAGGTAGGAATGGCAGCCCGTAAAGACATCGAATCGTTTTTCGAGAAGAAAGTGTTTCTCGAACTCTATGTCAAGGTAGAAAAAGACTGGCGTAACAAAGAGAACAAGTTAAAATCGTTCGGTTATCAACTCGATTGATTCCGACAAATTATCCGCATCGAATAAAAGAAAGATAACTATGGGAAACTTAGTAGCTATCGTAGGTCGCCCCAATGTAGGCAAATCGACCTTGTTCAACCGGCTCACGCAAAGCCGTCAAGCCATTGTCAACGACGAAGCGGGAACGACTCGCGACCGCCAATACGGAAAGGTTTACTGGACAGGACAAGAATTTTCGATTGTCGACACCGGCGGTTGGGTAGTCAACTCCGATGACGTTTTCGAGGAAGAAATCAACAAGCAAGTAGCGATTGCCATCGAAGAAGCCGATGTCATACTCTTTGTCGTCGATGCCATTCATGGTATCACCGATCTCGACGATAAGGTGGCAGCCATACTGCGGCGCAGTAAAAAGCCCACATTGCTGGTTGCCAACAAAGTAGAGAATAACGCATCGCAATACGCCTCGGCCGAGTTTTATGCTTTCGGATTGGGAGATCCGTTCTGCATCTCGGCTGTCAACGGTTCGGGTACAGGTGAATTGCTCGACGCTGTCATCGAACATTTTCCCTCCCAAAACGAAGAAGAGGAACTCGAAGAAAATATTCCTCGTATCGCCGTCGTAGGTCGCCCCAATGCCGGGAAATCATCGATCATCAACGCTTTCATCGGTGAAGACCGCTATATCGTTACCGATATAGCCGGGACGACACGCGACTCGGTAAATAGCCGTTATAACAAATTCGGCTTCGACTTTTATATCATCGACACTGCCGGCATACGCAAAAAAGGGAAAGTAAACGAAGATATCGAATACTACTCGGTCATACGGTCGATACGCGCCATCGAAAATTCCGACGTATGTATACTCATGATCGATGCCACCCGTGGTATCGAAGGTCAGGATCTCAACATCTTCTCGCTCATACAGAAAAATAAAAAAGGGTTGGTGGTGTGCATCAATAAATGGGATCTCGTGGAAGACAAAAGCACGCAAGCCATCAAAACATTCGAGAACGCTATACGTGCCCGTCTCGCTCCATTCACCGATTTTCCTATCGTATATACCTCGGCCCTTACCAAACAACGGATATTCAAAGTTCTCGAAAGCGCGTCGGAAGTATATAAAAACCGTCATCGCCATGTTCCCACAGCAAAACTCAATGAAGAGATGCTTGCCGTTATCGAGAATTATCCGCCACCAGCCAATAAAGGGAAATACGTAAAAATAAAATATGTAACACAATTGAAAGGGACACCTGTCCCCACGTTTATTTTCTTCTGCAACCTCCCGCAATGGGTTAAAGATCCTTATAAGCACTTTCTCGAAAACCAAATACGTTCGAAGTGGAACTTCTCGGGAACTCCCATCAATATCATTATACGAGAAAAATAATAATAAAAAAAACACCTCAGCAGAGGTGTTTTTTATTATTTTGCTATCTTTGCCTGACAATTTGGAGCAATAATTTTTTTCTAAAATTTAATTACCATGTTAGTAGCTATTACCGTATTATTCATTATCGGTTATTTGGCGATAGCGCTCGAACACCCCTTGCGCATCGACAAAACAGCATCGGCACTTCTCTTGGGCATGCTCTTATGGGTACTTTACGCCTTCGGTGCCGAAACCATCGTTCCTGCCGTCAGTGGTGAAGAACTGAAAGAGTTCATCGCCGCTTCCTCGGCCTCCCTGCAACAAGAGTCACTGGCCCGGCAGTGCCTCGAATTTATTCTCAATGTGAAGATTATCGAACACATGGGAGATATATCTTCCACCCTCTTTTTCCTCGTTGGGGCCATGACCATCGTCGAACTCATCGATGTACACGGGGGATTCTCTATCATCACCGACCGTATCACGACACGCCAGAAACGCAAACTGTTGTGGATTATCTGCATCATCGCGTTCTTCCTATCGGCCGTGCTCGACAATCTCACGACGACCATCGTCATGATCATGCTGCTACGCAAACTTGTCAATGACCAACGTGAACGCTGGATATACGCCAGCATGATAGTCATCGCCGCCAATACCGGAGGTGCTTGGTCGCCCATCGGCGATGTTACGACCATCATGTTGTGGGTAAACGGCAACGTTACGACAGCAGCTCTCGTGACTTATGTTTTCTTGCCGAGTGTCGTAGCCCTTATTATCCCGTTGGCTTTCGCTACCCGTAAACTCAACGGCGAGTTGCCCGAAGGAAACCGAATCGTTACCCGCAGCGATTTCATCTCGCCCCGGGAAAAGAAAACACTTTTCTTCCTCGGTGTCGGCGGACTCATCTTCGTTCCCATATTCAAATCCATCACACACCTGCCTCCCTTTATCGGGATTCTATTCGTACTGAGTCTGCTGTGGATTTTCACCGAAATCATGTACAACCATAAGATGCTCGAAAAAGCCGAGGAACACCGTGTGCCCCAAGTCATTTCGCGTATCGACATGCCCTCGATTCTTTTCTTCCTCGGCATACTCATGGCTGTGGCCGTACTGCAATCGACCGGTATCCTCGGATCGGTGGCCGGCTGGCTCGACGAAGAAGTGCATAATGTATATATCATCAACATCGTTTTAGGCATCTTGTCATCGATCGTCGACAACGTTCCTCTCGTGGCGGCTGCTATGGGTATGTACCCCATTGCCGACCCGGGAACGGTAGGATATATGGCCAACTTTGTACAAGATGGCACATTTTGGGAATTTATCTCTTACTGTGCCGGAGTGGGCGGAAGTATCCTTATCATCGGTTCCGCCGCCGGTGTCGTAGCTATGGGGCTGGAAAAAATCAACTTCGGCTGGTATCTCAAAAACATTTCCCTACTCGCCCTTATCGGCTATTTGGCCGGAGCAGGTGTATATATCCTCGAAGCCATATACTTGAAACCGCTTATCGAAAGCGCCATGTAATTTTTATCTTCTTCTATCCGTAAACGTCCCGGGGAGCTATCGGCTCCCCGGGACGTTTATCTTTAACATGCACATTTTATCCTCCCATTATACACAAAAATCCACTTTTCATTGGAAATAAATTTATTTCTTTGCATACTGGAAAAATAAATCGATCATGAAAAACAAATTCTTACTTCTTTCTTTCGGCCTCTTCATGGCCGCATCGACATCTTTCGGACAAGAACTGCCCGCATTTCCGGGAGCCGAAGGTTACGGACGATACGTTACCGGTGGACGGGGCGGTAAAACCATTCATGTTACCAATCTCAACGACAGCGGAGAAGGTTCGTTGCGTTGGGCCGTAGAACAGGGTGGCGCCCGCACCATCGTCTTCGACGTATCGGGTACCATCGAACTGAAATCGAGACTCAGCATAAAATCGGGAGATGTAACCATAGCCGGACAAACAGCCCCCGGCGACGGTATCTGCATCAAAAACTACAACGTATCGATACAAGCCGATAACGTCATCGTGCGATTTATCCGTTGCCGTATGGGCGACGAAGCCAAGAGCGAAGACGACGCCATGACCAGTACAAACCGCAACGGCGTCATCATCGACCACTGTACCATGAGTTGGTGTACCGACGAGTGCGGTTCTTTCTACGGTAACAAAAATTTCACCTTGCAATGGTGTCTGCTCAGCGAAAGCCTCAGCCGATCGGTTCACGTCAAAGGAAACCACGGTTACGGAGGTATCTGGGGTGGTGAAGGTGCAACATTCCACCACAACATGTTGGCACATCACACAAGCCGCACACCCCGATTGTGCGGAAGCCGCTATACCGGCCGTCCCGATGACGAACGTGTAGATCTCATCAACAACGTATTCTACAACTGGGGACCCACCAACGGCGGCTATGCCGGTGAAGGAGGCTCTTACAATTTCATCAACAACTACTACAAACCCGGTCCTTCGACAGCGACAAAAACATCGCTCGTACACCGTATCTTCTCGCCCAATGCCGACGACGGCAGCAATACCAACGAAGCCGGCGTATGGGGAAAATTCTATGTCAACGGTAACGTATTCGACAACACCTGTCCCGAAATTCAAAGCAACTCGACCTCGATGAAAAATATCGAGAGCGTAAACAGTAATAATTGGAGCGGCATACACCCCAACGGGACACCGACAGGTGGCATTGCCTCCATCAAATCGCTCGTAGCTTTCGACTCGCCCGAAATATCTCGTCATTCGGCCGAAAAAGCGTATGAGAAAGTCTTGAACTACGTCGGTGCATCGTATCTCCGCGACGCAATCGACCTGCGTATCATGAGTGAAACCGAAGGCGGAATATACACATACGAGGGTTCGAACGGCAGCACCAACGGCATTATCGATTCACAAAACGATGTGGAAGGTTATATCGAATACGAAACCACCCGCCGACTGAAAGACAGCGACAACGACGGAATACCCGACGCATGGGAAATCGCCAACGGGCTTGATCCCAAGAATATGGACGATGCCGCACAACCTTTTCCCGGGGCCAACGGATATACAGCACTCGAAGTCTACATCAACAGTCTCGTCGAGGACATCATGAGAGACGGAACTGCCGAATCGGAAAACAGTATCGAAGAGTTTTATCCTGCTTACATACAGCCCAACTATACCGACGAGGACTATTACAAACCGGGTGAAGGGTATGAACCCGAAGAAGATAACCGAGTTCTCGTAGGCGGAGACAAAGCCGTTACGATATGGGAAATGAAAAACAGCGAAAAAACAGCAAGCAGCGCACCCGAACTTCTATCAACGGAGATGACCATCAGCGGACTGCATACCGAGCTTAACGGCGGATATTTGAGATACGCAGCCGACCATTGGATAAATAACGGAGGTATCGTAGACAGTATCTATATCCAGTATGCCATTACTCCCGAAAACGAACGCTATATGGCGATCGACTCCGTTTCGTTCTATGCCAAACGCATGGGAACCGACAATATGCTTTTTTCGGCTTACTGTGATATACGAGAATCTTTCTCTACGGCTACGGAACTTTATTTCGGAGCACAACCCGAACGGGACAATTATCAACTCTTTTCTTACAAATTGGAGAAACCCATACTTGTTTCTCCGGGGCAATCTTTCTACCTGAAATTCCAGCCTTATACAAAAGGGGCTTTGAAAAGTTTGAAATACACCATTGCTTTCAAGGACGTTACTTTCTACGGTCGTACCGGAACAGCCGATAATATTACAACCTCGGGTATCGACATAGCTACGGCAACCGATGCAACCGCAATAAAGGTATCGCCCAATCCCGTGCGAGAGAATGCAATGCTATCTTATTCGCTGGATAAAGCCTCAACGGTAAAAATAGATATTATATCGTTTTCGGGTCAGACTCTTTACCAAACATCGCTTACACAGCAGGCAGGAAACCACAATATCGAATTGCCTTTGGCCAACCTCCCCGTAGGTTCTTATATATGCCGCATCATCACCCATGAAAACGTGCAAACATTGAAGCTTATCAAAGAGTAATTGCCAAAGACATCTAAAACAAAGGGTGCGCCGAAAAAACAACGGCGTACCCTTTTTATTTTGCTGCTTTCTACCGTCAGCCTTGTGCACATTCCTCCCGGCATCTTTCTCACACCCTAATGACAAAATAGGGTTACCTCCCGCAAAACGCATGTCATTCAGACGGCCGGAGGAAGGAAAAATCTCTTGACTAATGAGTTTTCTATAAGATCTCCCACTCTCGTTCGAGATGACGGTAATGTCATTCTGAGGTGCAAAGTACCGAAGAATCTCTACCTAAGAGACAATAAACGGGAGATTCCTCACATGCGTTCGGAATGACAGTCGAGTGTCATGCCAAGCATCAGCGAAGCATCTCCACCCAAACACGTAAAAAGAAGGGATTCCTCGTCGACCTATCGGCCTCACTCGGAATGACATAACTGTCATTTGAGGGCCAAAGCATCTCCACCCAAGTAGGTAAAAATAGATAGGAGGTCGCTCTTTTGGAATCGACCTCCTCTCCTCTATACGATTTTGTTCTTTTAAACAGACATCAAGAAAGCCACATTCTCAAAATCATTAATAAGAACAAAATGAAAAATCAATGAATCAATATGCCCTGCCCCTCGACAATATAAAAACCGGAAGGCAAATTCCCTATTTGCGAACGCTCCAACTGCAAAGCTACCGAACGACCCATCACGTCATACACATCGACATAAGGAGGTAACGTTTCCGTAGAAACCGTACAGCTCTCTATACCTCCTGTTTGTGCATACTCTTCAAGAATATTACGCAAGGCAAAGAATGCCGGTTTGGCCTCCATAGCGGCATTAAACAACAACGGTGCGCCTTGACGCCATGACTGGTCGTCTTTTACGCCCCATACCACAACGGCCCTGCAATGGTCATATTTCATCATGACATCGACCAATGCCGCATACTCGGCTGCCTGACGTTCATACGCATCGGGAGAGCCCAAATCGGGAATAGACATATCCAACTCGGTAACAGAACATTCCAATCCCAATGAAGCATAACGTTTTACATTGTTATCAAACTTCGTCGAGTCGAACTCCTCTCCCACTGTCAGATGACACTGGAATCCCACACCATCGAGCGGAATCCCGCTCTTTTGCAGACGGCGTACCAAATTATAGAAAGCCGTCGTTTTGGCTTTTCCTTGAAACTCTGCACCATAATCGTTGAGAACAAGACGGGCGTCGGGATCGGCACGATGAGCATATACAAAGGCCGAGTCGATATAATCCTCTCCTATAACGGTAGCCCAAACCGACTCTCTCAACTTATACCCCGTAGGATTGGTGCGAATGATACTTTGGTCGTCGTCGAGACATTCGTTCACGACGTCCCACTCATCGACACGGCCTTTGAAATGAGTAACGACCGTAGTAACATGGTCTTTAAGAATTTGGAGTAACTCTTCACGGGTATAGCCCTGGTCGTTTTTCATACCGTTGGAACTGATCCATGCCGGCAGTTGCTTATGCCATACCAGCGTATGACCGCGCACTTCCATGTTATGACGCTCGGCAAAACTCACCAAACAATCGCCGGCATAGAAATTGAACTCCCCTCGGTTGGGCTGTATGGCATCGACTTTCATTTCGTTTTCGGCCACTACCATATTGAAATTATGAGATACCGTTGCTGTCTCCACAAGGTTCTCGTTGTTCACATCGATACGCCAAAGAGGAATGGCCACGCCGATTTTCTTACCGCTCTTTTCGGCATAATAACGCAAGGTCTGAGTTTCGTCGGTATAATCATAGCCAAGATCCGACGATACCAAACGCACATTATCGATATAAAAATCGGCGTCGTTGGAGTTATACCCCATATAGAGTTTATCACTGGTATTCGAGACCTTTGTCATACGGTACGACCGCTCAACCCATTGTTCGGCGGCACCCTGCGTTACAAAGCCGGCATCGGCATAAATCGTATCGGCTCCTATGCGGGCTGAGAACTGTTTGTATTCTCCATCGGTCGAAGGGCGGTACAAGTCAAATGCCAAATACTGGTAATCGCCGGTTACCTCCTCGGCCGTCATTTGGTCGAGCGTAAATTCAACAGTGGTATTCCAACTTCTATTGGTAATATGCAATACCTTATTTTGGCCATTGATCGGGTCGGCCACAACGGTGGCTCGCGATTCGGTATTGCTTCCGTCGAAAATATCATTCATCGGAATGGTCTCGCCTATCGTATAATTTTCAAAATCGAACAAAACTTTCTCCTCGGCACCAATGGCGGTATAGGCCAACAGCGTAAGAGAGACTAACCATACTTTTTTCATATTCGGTTATATTTAAAAGGTTTCGACGAAATTAATAATTGACAATCGTTGTCGATTGTCCGGCAACTTCTATCACATAAGCACCGGGAACAACATCGATAAGAGTAACTCCTTGACGGGCGGTCTCCGATTTAAGAAGCTGTCCCGAAGTAGAATACAGACGGATCACATCACCGGCCTCACTCTCTACACAGATATTTCCGGATTGAGTATAGATACGTACCCGGTCTTCGCTCTCGGTCGATTTCACACCGCTCGTGCTTTTGGCAACAAGTACGAATTGTTTGCCTGTTTCGGTGGTACGCTCTTCAACCGCCCATTTTTCCGTATCGGGCAATTTCACATTGAAATCCCACGGATCACCCCATAATGAAGATTTCCCTTTGTAAGAAATGAGAACAAACTCATCGCCTTCATTATAGACGTAGCTATCATCTATTTTGATTCTGACAACCGGTTTCTCGTCGCTCTCCATGAAATCCTGTGTCTGGTTGTAATACACCAGATGACCGTCGACAATCAGGCTGTCGTGATGAGTAGGCGAAGCAATCTCAAATTCCATTTCAGTAGTCGGACGCAAATAGAGCGACACGGAGTCGTCCGAGGCAAAATTTTTCAAAGTCAATGTACCGATACCGTTGCTACCCGGTTCGAGGCGTCCATATACATCGACATCATCGGCAATATTTCCTGTACCACCGATAGTTGCACCTTCAAACACAAAAACAAGAGTTCCACTTTTGGCATAACCGGTTCCGCCCGTCAATCCTTCGGCCGCAGCTGCCTCGACATCGTTATCGACCAGCAATTTACCACCGAGAACTTGAATGCCACCTGTGATAAGGTTATTGTTATTGGTGAGCGTATAGGTTCCGGTACCCTCTTTGATGATACCTAAGGTTTGTTCGATATACGGTTTTCCGTTTTTCTCGGGAGGAGCGATCTGTCCGGACAGTTCAGAGTCGGTATCGGAGCAACCCACCAAGAAATAAGAACTCGGTGAGGAAGCCTTGAAATAGCCATAGATACGCGAGGTAGGAGCCATTTGCAGTTCACCGATGCGGAAAGCGCGTGTACCCGACTCACAGGCCAACGCCGTGCCATCGTGCAAAACAAGAACGGAGTTCTCGAACATCGTATTCACCTTGCCCGAAGACACACTTTCTTCTATCTCTGCGGGATTGAAAGTCTTACCTCCATGACCCAAAACCACGCCATAAAAACCGGCCGTCGACACAACCTCTTTATAAGGATAGACATGCACTGTTCCCGTGAACCCATTCCAATCGGGATACTTCGCCCCTTTTTCATTTCCCAAATGAGAACGCTCGCCACCGGTATAGATATTCAGCGTACCGTTGCCGGAGAGAGAAGACATCCAATAAGCATAACGCGACAGATATACATCGAGAGCTGTCCCTTCGGCCATAGTTATAGGGGTACTTACCGACACGTAACTATCGGCGCTGTTGTCGAAACAGGTATAGAGCGTCCCACCCTCGGTAAGCAACGATGTGCCGAGGACATTCCCGTTTTGAACCCCCATACGCAATTTTCCGTCTTTGAGCCAAGTCCCTTTCAGGAACTGGTTATTGACTCCTACTGTTACAGAACCGCCGCCTTGTACAATAAACTGTCCGGCTCCGGTCAAGGCCGCCGCACCGTCGGCTGCCGTGAGCGTATAATCCAATTCGGTATTATCGAAAACGACAGTCGAGGCCTCCATCGGTCCACTTACCTGTACCGTTGTAGGAGTAGTGGTTGCCGTAGTCAACACATTATCGTCGAAAATGACACGATTGCCCGAAGCGAAAGCAACCGGTGCTCCTGTGGCAGGATCATCTTCCAAAGCGGAGAAATTGGTTGTCGCCGCGTCCCAAACATTCGACACAGAAGCTGTCCAGCGAATCGTGTCGGTCTCGACCGATGATACTCCCGAAAGACGCACATTATCGATGTAATACTCTACGACATCACAGTGAAGGCCCAACAAAAGAGTCGCAGACTCGTTGTAGATACGATTAAAATCGTAGCTTTTGGGTATCCACTTGCCTTTATCTCCCAAGAAAGGATAATCACTGTCCCAATAGAGGGTCGTAGACCCATCTGTGGACGGCCCGAGCAGCACAGCCGTCTGCATATAATCGTTGGTTTGATCTGCCGACCGATAGAGGTCGAAAGAAACTTTCTGATAGTTGTCGAGCAAATTTTTGCCCGTAATACCTTCGGGAAGAGCAAACTGCACAAAAGTATTCCAATTATCGACTTTTACGTACAACACCTTGTTGTCGGGATTGAGGGGATCGGCTACCACTTCGGCTGTGGAAGTCGTCGGGCCATAAATATTGACCATCGTAAATGCATCTCCCACATTGTAATTTTCGAAATCGCACAAAACGATTTCTCCTGCATTTCCGGCCATTATCGCAGCACATAGAAATGCACATAAAGTAAAGATTTTTTTCATGATACTTATTTTTAGATAATTAAGGTCTACCAGCACAATAATAACAGCATCGTCTTCATGTCCCGATACAGAATCAAATATGGAATGTCCGACAATTATATTAGATTTTTCAAAGATATATAAACAGACGTTATAGAGATGCAATTTTATTATATCATTAACACATATTTATATAGCTATTCCACAAAAAAATACCGGTGAATGCCTTCACCGGTATTTTCCATAACTCAGCTATATTTCCTTACCTCGCTATTTTTTGCAACTGCCTACGCAAAGAGGCTTTATCTGTTTGAAAAAATCATTGCCTTTGTCGTCAACAAGAATAAACGCCGGGAAATTTTCCACTTCAATTTTCCAAATAGCTTCCATTCCGAGCTCGGGATATTCGAGACACTCCACCTTCTTAATGCTGTTTTGCGCCAGTATGGCAGCCGGTCCTCCGATACTACCCAGATAAAAACCGCCGTGCTTATGGCAGGCATCGGTTACCTGCTGGCTGCGGTTGCCTTTGGCGATCATGACCATAGAGCCTCCGTTGCTTTGGAATAGATCGACATACGAATCCATACGCCCGGCTGTCGTAGGTCCAAACGAGCCCGAAGCCATTCCTTCGGGCGTCTTGGCCGGTCCGGCATAGTAAATAGGGTGGTCTTTGAGATACTGCGGCATCTCCTCTCCTGCGTCGAGACGTTCTTTGATTTTGGCATGGGCAATATCCCGACCCACTATAATGGTTCCGTTGAGCGACAATCGTGTGGCAACAGGATATTTGGTCAATTCGGCAAGAATCTCGTTCATCGGACGATTTAAATCGATTTTTACGGCATTCCCCTCTCCGGCCTGACGCAACTCCTCGGGAATAAGTTGGCCGGGATTATCATCGAGGCGTTCTATCCACAGACCTTCCCGATTGATTTTGGCTTTGACATTCCGGTCGGCCGAACAAGATACTCCCAGCCCAACAGGACAAGACGCACCATGCCGCGGCAGACGGATAATACGCACATCATGTGCGAAATATTTACCACCGAACTGAGCACCTATTCCCGATTCCTGCGCCGCACGCAAAACCTCTTTTTCGAGCTCTATGTCCCGGAATGCGTGTCCCAACTCATTTCCCGAGGTAGGAAGATTATCGTAATACTTGGCCGAAGCGAGTTTCACGGTTTTAAGGTTCATCTCGGCCGACGTACCTCCGATCACAAAAGCGATATGGTAAGGCGGGCAAGCTGCCGTCCCGAGTGTTTTCATTTTTTCTACCAAAAAGTTCACCAGTTTATCGGGCGTAATCAGTGCCTTTGTCTCCTGATAAAGATATGTCTTATTGGCCGACCCGCCGCCCTTAGCGATAAAAAGAAATTTATACTCCATACCGTCGACAGCGTAAAGGTCGATCTGAGCAGGCAGGTTGCAACCCGTATTCACCTCGCGGTACATATCGAGGGGAGCATTTTGCGAATAACGGAGATTTTCTTCGGTATATGTCTTATATACACCCAGCGAAAGTGCTTCTTCATCGCCTCCGCCCGTCCATACCTGTTGACCTTTCTTTCCCATGACAATGGCTGTTCCTGTATCTTGGCAGAAAGGAAGCTGACCCTTGCAAGCCACTTCGGCATTCCGCAACATGGTAAGGGCCACATACTTGTCGTTATCGCTCGCCTCGGGGTCGTGCAATATGCGGGCGACCATCTCATTATGCTCGCGACGCAACAGGAACGATACATCTCGCATGGCGGCATTGGCCAACCGGGTCAATGCTTCGGGTTCGACTTTAAGAACTTCCTTACCGTCGAAATTCTCGACCGAGACATAATCTTTCGTGAGAAGATAATACTCGATACTATCCTTTCCCATAGGGAACATCTCTTGATACTTAAAGGGTTTTGTTGCCATATTTCTAAGATTTGGATCAAATTGATTTCATGAAAGCAAAGGTACGCTTTCTCCCAGAAATAACCAATTTATCATTTAAAAGTTATTCCGCCCGAATACAAAAAACAACTTCCTGAAACAGGGATATGACAGTCCTACACAACGGCGTTGATATCAAAAGGTAATTTACCCTCAAAAAAATTTCAGAAAAAGAATTCTTTTGATAAATATCACACGTATTCCTGTTTTTATCACCTTTTCTTTGCATTGTAAAAACACCACAACAATGTGGTAAATATTCACTTTATAAAATACAATATTTATGAGAAACTTTACAGGAAACGGGTATGGAAATACCCCTCGAAACTCCCGGGAACTGCTTCTGGCGAGATTGAGTAAAAGTTTTCCCGACCGGTCTTTCGACGATGAAAACCTCTTTTTCGATTCGCTGCTCGAATACGAAGACGACTTGCGAAAACGCTACGATTACCTATGCCAAGACCAAATGAAACTGGCCGATATTTTCATGGCAAATCCGCGTATGGCCGAATTTATCGGAGACGTTTTGGGTGGCGACGACGCTTTGGCTGCTTGCGTGCGGCACTTCGGGAAAGACATTTTGGAATGTGTCGGCGACGAACGTAAACTCGCAGACTTGGAACGGGAAAACGAAGAATTTACCCGTCGTGTCAGAGCCGGAGAACAATTACGGCGGGAAATGGAAGAAAACTGGCAACACAGTGCCCGTGCCATAGCCCGATTTAAAGCCCACAAAGGCATGAGCGATGAAGAGTTTGAAGACTTTCTCGACCGTGTGCACCATGTGTGCGAACATGTGTTCATGCACGACTTCACGACCGAAATACTCGAGCTCCTCTTCAAAGGCATCAACTACGATCTCGACATGGACAACACCGAACGCATCGCCGAAATAAGGGGACGCAACGAACGGATTTTGTCCGAGCGTAGGCAACGGGACGGGAATATCCTTCCTCACCTCGGAAGTAACGGAGGCGGAGACGATACCGACGAAAACCGCTCGGCCGCATTCGGTTTCAGACGCCGCCGCAGCGTGTGGGACATGTAACCCGCCGGAACTCTAAAAAAAGAATCACACCACGCTATAAAACAAAATTTATCCACTTAAAAACAAACTAAACATGAAAAAAGAACAGATTTTGAATTTTCTGAAATCAAAAGACATTTGGTTCTGGATCGCTGCCGCCATGCTCATTGCATTATTGGCGTTTGTCCTCCACGATTGCGCCTACGCTTTGGCCGCCGTTATTCCTACGGCATCGGGAAGGATCATTTCCGGCACACCGCTCACAACGGAAATTACACGGGAATACAGTAAAGAACTTCTGATGAACGAGGTCGACAAACGCATCACCAAAGTCCGTCCCATGTCGACCCCTATCGACCAACTTTCCCGCTATGCAGGAGCCCGAAAATCAGGATCTATGATAGTAGACTATTACTCGGTCGATGTGAAACCGACCAAAGCAACTCTCGCCGAAACCTACACCGAGCCGGCCTCGGGCAGCGCCACCACCGCCGCACAGAAAGTACAAATAACGACCAGCAACAACGACATTTTCGAAGTCTCGGAAACGATTCTCGTACAAGGTGTAAAAGGGTATGAAAGCGATGGAAAAACACCCTCGAAAGCCGACCTCGTTCTTTACATTTCGAGTAAAGAGGAAACCGGAGAACTCAACGTGTATGCCATCAACGGAAAGACCATAGGCAGCATTACCGGTTGCGTTCCCTCAATAGAACAAGGTGCCACGCTTATACGCATGGGACGAGCAGCCACCGAACTCGATGTACAGACAGCCCAATTCGAGGCTCTGCCGGTCAAAGACCAAAACTACTGTCAAATCTTCAAAATGCAAATCGAGCAATCGACTTTCCAAAAAATCGCCAACAAAGAGGTGGAATGGGAATTTTCCGACTCGGAAGAGGCTGCCATCTACGACATGCGTTTGGGTATGGAAAAGACTTTCATGTTCGGTGTAAAAAGCCGTATCTACGACTCGAAAAAGAAAGAAGAGGTCTCGCTTACGGGAGGTATCTGGTGGCAAGCCGGTAAAGAATACACGTTCGACCCCGAAAAAGATCTTACACAAGAAGATCTTATCGACATTGCCAAAGAGGCCTTTACAGGAAACGGAGGGAACAAACGGAAAATCCTCATCGGCGGTTCCGACTTCATCGGTCGCATCAACAAGCTCGATGTAAATAAAATCGTATCGGCCGATGAAGATTTCGTAAAATGGGGTATCGACTTTTCCGAAATCCGTTCCAAGTTCGGACGTCTCTTTATCCTCTACTCCGAAGTCTTCGACGAATGCGGCATGAGCGACTACGGATTTATTTTCGACCCCGAATTCTTGTCGAAATGGTCTCACGTTCCTTTCGACCGCCAGGTACTCGACCTCAAAGGCGCCGGCGTGCGTAATACCGACGCCGTCGTTCTCACCGAGGCAAGTTGCCTTACCCTGCGTTATCCGGCCGCACATATGCGCATTATCCCTAAAAACGCATAAACCTCTTATTCAACCGTTTACGGCGGAAAAAATTTTCCGCCGTAAACTTCTAAAACGATATATCTTATGAAAAAAATAAAAACCTACGAAACCCTGCACGGAAACCTCAACACGATCGTACGCATGGGCGAAAAGAAAGTACGCATTCGATTCATATCGAGAGATAACATACACGGTTACTACACCACTTCAAATACAGAACTGCAAGAAGCCATTGAGCAGGATATCGACTACGGACGACTATTCGACCTCTACAACGAAACCGGATTAAAAGCTCCTCAACCCGATGCCACCCCCGTCGAAAACATCGTCTCTTGGCAAGCGGCCCGAGAACTATTACGAGGAGAGCCTTACCTCGTACCGGCCAATAAGCTACGGTCTCCGACAAGCATCGAAAAAGCGGCCCGGGAAAAGGGTATATACTTTCCCCATCTCAGTGCATAATAAAAGAAAGGAGTTTTTTATGTTCTTGACAACATCTCAATGGATAGAACGTGTCAAAACCGACATGGAAGAACTGACTCCCGACTGGGACAACGTCGTAAGCCAGACCGGAGGTGCGGATATCGATCGATATATCCGTGCGAAATGGCCCGAGGCTCTCGCCCAACAATTATTGATTGCACCCGAATATCTGTGTCAAGGCATCGACATCAGCACCGAACTCTCTCCACAAATGCGACAAGACGGCAGCGGACGAGTCGTTCTGCCCAAAGATATGCTGCGTATGCTCCGTTTCGAAATGAAGGGGTGGAGACGGCCCGTAACTCATTTTCTCGATAATCGCCACCCGATGGCAGAAAAGCAGTACAACCCCTATGCACGGGGAGGTACGGAAAAACCGGTAGCCATAATCACTACCGATGACTACGGGAATACAGTCCTCGACTATTTCTCCTTACCGCCTTACTTGCGCCGGCACGAAATAAAAAGCGCCATATACCTGCCCATTCCGCAAGAAAAAGAGGGCGGATACGATTTATATCCCCTCTTGGGTGATTCGACATGCTATTTGTGCGCAGCATTGGTGTACGAAATTCTGGGTCAAAGTGAAAAAGCAGTCACTATGCGTCGGCAAATGCTTTTTACTTAATCTCTTACAAAAAACTAAAAACATAAAATTATGAAATGTAATACACATGGAAAATTTCTCGGATACTATTTCGGACTCGGAGCATTTCTCTCCCGACACCCGAACGGCATACCGGGCGGCTGCTTCGTCAACGGCGAAACACTCTCTTTATGGGTATGGGACGAAGTCGGGCGACAATGGGTCGACAGTAACCGGGCGGATAACTGGTTGAGCGGTATGGTAGACAATGCGGAAACATTTGTCCCCGAAACAAAAACCGGAGTGAAGACAGCCTACTTATATATGGCGAAAGAAGCTGGCACGATAACATTCACACATTTTCTGAACAGCGGAAAACCGCTCTCGATAACAGTCGACGGAATATCGGTAGTCATGCTCTTTTGGAACGGGAATTACTGGGAACACGAAGTTGCATTGCTGAGCGCCGTGGACATGGACAAATACTTTCGGACGGAAGTAGATTCGGAAGAGAGCGTAACCAAAGCGGGAGATGCGGGGGACGCATCATGGCTTGAAACGCGCTGGGACGAGACGACTTTTGACGGAAAGAAAGAGGCGGTTTCCCGCCGCCAAGTGAAGCTCGGAAAATCGGCGATCGGTGTTACCTCGGACGGACGGGCGTACGTGGAGAAAGAGGGGAAATGCAAGAGTATGCTGACGACGGAGGAGGCTCTCAGGGATTTTGCAACGGTGTCTCTCTCGAATGTGGACGAGGCAGAGTTTGCTTATAAGAATGTGTTGCCTACGTCGGTATGGGAATGTACATTGGACGATGACCCTGAGACGGCTACTCCGGGGGTACGCAATTTCGGTAAAATGAACATGATCGAATTGTGGGAAGCGGCCAACAAACAACGGCGCCTGCTGGTGAAGTCGACGGGGATAGGAACATTGGTGTCTCCGGTTTCTTGCAATTATGTTGAATCACCCGGCGGCGATCGTTTTGTGTCGGCCCAAATCATCTTCTTGGGGGCTGATGATTATGTGTACAGGGTTAACTTCAATGAAAACGGGTCGATTGCTTACCAAAGTTATTGGAACCACACGGAGTTTACGAAGAAGGAGGCTCTGGCGGATTATGCGAAGAAGGATTTGTCGAATGTTTTCGACTATGATATTCGGGATAAGGCGGGGTTGTATGAGATTTTGGAGGGACACTGTTCCATCGACAAAGACCACTCGGTGATTTTCTCTAATGAATCAGATGCGGCAGAGCTGGTGGGTGCCACGGCGGAAAATGGTGAAACGACGTTGTATTTCACCTCTTCAGGGTCGTTTCCGGACGCGGGGTATGCCATTTCTCCGGTATCGGCGAAGATTGTATATGGTCGGGAATCTCTGAGCTATGTGGCGATGTTTGTGGGGGTGGACGACTACATGCACAAGGTCGTGTGGGACGAGGAGGGCAACCTGACGAAGCAATATGCTTATTCTCTTGACGACTTCGCCACGAAACAGGATCTTGAAGAACTCGAACCCGGCGATTTGACCTCGAAAGGATACAAGCCGACACATGTGATCGACTTGGGCCGGTATGAAAACGGAGCATTCGGGATAGGTGATGCGTGGTACTGGGGTGATGTGCAAGGGGTGATTTACGACTATCTCGACGGGAAATGCAACTTACGATTGAAAGGGGCGAGTAATTACAACGAACCTCGTATGTACTCGATAGATAGTGTGGAACGGAACGGGGACACTCGTTTTGCGATACGATTCAAAATTTCGGCGACTCGTGTATTCTCGATAAATATCGATGAAGATGCTGATACGGAAGGGGGTGAGAGTGTGGTTACGCAGAGCTATATCGACCTCGGCAGCAGTGGCAGCGGCACGATCACCTCGTCGAATTTCTCCGACACGGAGTATACGGAAATAACAAACAAACACTAAAAACAAATTATTATGGCAAAGATTAAGAAACTGAAAGAGAATGGGAGTACAATCTATCCGGCGACGATTCCGGAAGGGGTTGTGGATACAAACGGTTTTACGCTGGCGGAGTTCATGGACGAGTTGTTGGAAGTGTTGGCCGGTGGAAGCAGGGGTAACATGGAGCTTGCTTTCAGCGACCTGCGTGAGGCTATCGGCAGTGGGGACGGAAACGACTTGTCGCGATTCGTGGCGAAGGTGAATGCCTTCCTCGAAGATGCGGACGCTTCGGACACGACGATCAACCGCTGGAAGGAGATCGAATCGTTCCTTACGGGCATTACGGACACGAAGACGCTGACCGGGTTGTTGGCCGATAATCTGCAATCGGCGAAAAGTTATGCGGACGGGAAGGTGTCGAGCGGTACGGCAAATATGGTAACGATGTCGGCGAATGCTGGGGCGACAGACCGGGTACTGACTTCGGCCGGAAACAATAAAACGGCGAAGGATTCGGGGGTGGCTATTGGCGACTTGGCGAAAAAAGACCTCTCGAATGTGGACGAGACCGCATTTAAGGATAAAGATATTCTTCCTGTGGTGGTAGTCGAATATTCCATGAGTGGGGATAGTATCGATAATTTCAACTCCTTTGCGACACAAGTTACGGGTTCAGCCACAGAAGCTGCTCATGGAGAATGTATATTGTTCGTTCGTGAACAGAATTATGATGTCATGTCTCCGGTCTTCTCCATTGCCGATAATTCCGGTGCCGGATTACAAGATGTCTTGTTTATATCTCCCAAAGGCAGGTTATACAGAATTTCGCAAGATGACGATACGGGGTCTTACAACAGCAGCTATATCCTTTTGATGGAAGGTGCTACCACGTCGAAGAGCGGTTTGATGTCTGCGGCGGATAAGGCGAAATTGGACGGTATCGACTCGGGTGCGAACAATTACACGCTTCCCGTTGCGACGACTTCTGCCCTCGGCGGTGTGAAGTCCGGTGGTTTTGTAAATGTCGCAAGCGACGGAAGTGTTACCGTCCAAAGGTCTTTGACGGCGGATAATTCAGAAAATGACGAAAACGGTGATAACATAGTAGAAACTTACGTCAAGAAAACGCAGATAGCGACAAGTTCTGCGGCAGGTCTTGTAAAATCAGGAGGAAATATTTCTGTGGCCGCAGATGGCACAGTTACGGTGAGCAAGGCAACCGCATCTGACATGTCAGCTCATGCCACAGAAGCGGATAGGGCATCATATGCGACCTCTTCCGGAAGTGCCACGAAAGCGACGCAGGACAAGAACGGGGCGGACATTGCCGCCACTTATTTGAAAGCGGAAGCTGTAACCGATGTAACGGATTACCCGGAGATAACGATTTGATAAACGCGGCGGGTGGGGCGCATGGGGAGAGATTCAGCGGAGCTGATTTTCTGCGGCACTCGGCAAAATGAAAACCTGTTTTTCTTTTGCTCTCGTTTGCTCGAAAATTCCTCACATGAGTTCGGAATGACAGGTGTACGGTGAGGCGACGAGGAATCCCTCATGTCATTCTGACGACCGCAGGAAGGAAGAATCTCAACCTGCAAGCCGCTCCGCCCGCTCGGAATAACAAATGAAACGATGATATTATGGCAAGGATAAAGAAATTGAAAGAAAACGGGAAGACGATTTACCCGGCAACGATATGGAATGCGGTGATGGATCCGGAGACAAAGGCCTCACTAAAAGAAACCATAGATATTATACAACAATTTATTGTTGCAATAGGTCAAGCTCTTGAAAGTATAGATGCCAAAACATTAAACGGGCACGGAATCGTTACGGCGGGGGAACTCGACCCCAAAAACAAAATCCCCGTCGTGGGAACGGACGGGGTGATGGAGATAGGCCGGTACCTCGACTTCCATATGGACGGGTCGAAGGAAGATTACAACATACGCCTGCGGTGCGACACGACAGGGAAGTACCAGCTCTACCTGCCCGCAAAGACGGGTACGGTGGCCCTGACGAGCGACATTCCCGACATACCGGATACAAATTATGTATACGGTTGTTTCGACAGTGTGGACACTTATGTAGACCTCAGTACCCTTCCCAAAAGCACATGGAGTTCGCAAGCCCCTATCTACTTTGTTTCGGAAGATACCGTATACCAGCGTTTTTGTTTCTTTCTTAATTATCATTTCGACTCTGACAACAACACGGTAAGCGCATATTTCGTGGCGAACGACCTTGACGGTGCCGGCATAGGGCTTTATTATTTTGAGAATAAGAAAGCTACTTCCAATAACGTGCGTTTTGACTTTAAAGCGATATAGATATGTACGGCTCACACAACAGCCTGACGGGCTATAAACCGATGAAATGGTGGGGGCGGCTCTTACAACCCTTCGCCCGATGCCAGCGGGAGACTGTCGAGAGACAGATAGAGGGCGGTACGCGGGTATTCGACCTCAGGGTACGCATCGACGGCAAGGGCGGCCTTGTGGCCTGCCACGGGTGGGTCGAGTACGAGGCCGATGTGCCGGCAGTCATCGCCCGGCTCGAAAATGCAGGGTGCTGCTACCGCGTCGTCCTCGAAAACGTCATGGGCGGACGGAAGACCGTTACCGACGACCTCGACCGGCTCAAAGCCATGTTCCTCGACGGAGAACACCCACACTGCCTCTATGTGAGCGACAAGCGGACGTGGAACACCTCCCACAATCCATATTGTCCTATACGTTTCAAAGAGCAGAGACGGCACGGCGGTACGGACTGCGTCATTCCCCGCCTGTGGCTGTGGAAATACAGCCGGGACCGCTACCGCCACTCGCTGAACCTCAAATGCGATGACGATACCATTTATTGGTACGACTTCGTGTGAAACCCAAGCACTCTCACGGTGTGAGATTCAGCGGAGCTGATTTTCTGCGGCACTCGGCAAAATGAAAACCTGTTTTTCTTTTGCTCTTGTTTGCTCGAAAATTCCTCTCATACGCTCGGAATGACATAAGGGGAAAGAGAGGGTGAACATGGGATTCCTCGTCGGGCTTACGCCCTCGCTCGGAATAACAACTTTACACAACGATAAACACAGTAAATAATGATGGACAAAATATTCAACTGGGAACAATGGAGGATCATCGCCATCTCGGCCCTCAGCCCCGTGCTGGCCTTCCTCACACCGACGAAAGGATTCATCTTCGCACTCGTCACCATGTTCGCCTTCAACGTATGGGCAGGCATGCGGGCCGATGGAGTATCCGTCGTCCGATGCCGAAACTTCTCCTTCCGGAAGTTCAAGAACGCGCTGGCCGAACTGCTGCTATACCTGATCATCTCGGAAACCATCTATTCGATCATGCAGAATTGCGGAGACGACACCGCCTCGCTCATCGTGATGAAATCATTGACCTACGTCTTCATGTACGTCTACGCGCAGAACGCCTTCCGCAACCTCATACACGCTTACCCCACCAACAAGGCCCTGCGCATCATCTACCACGTGATACGATTCGAGTTCAAACGCGCCCTGCCCGAAAACGTGCAGCGCATCGTCGAGCGCGTCGAACGCGAACACGGTGAGGTGATAAACGAAAACGTAGAAGAAAAAAGCGGACAAGGAGAATAATGCCCGTGTGAATCGAGATCCCTCACACCGCCAACAGCGGGTTCGAGATGACAATAGTATCAAACAAAACAAAAAAAACGAAAAATGAAAAGCCCTTACTTCTCCGTCAAAGAACTGGTATGCAAGCACGTTTACGAACGATACGGTGAAGGAGCCGCCATGTTCCTCGACGACAAGCTCATCGAGACCCTGAACATGATAC
>OMGY01000417.1_pt1 | contig 50258 bp, 51 predicted proteins | sample 1674461 | NCBI WGS metagenome assembly OMGY01 (sample SAMN05578579, study PRJEB25193) | human gut metagenome | biome: Human Microbiome; feature: human-associated habitat; material: feces | host: Homo sapiens | place: USA:Birmingham | reverse complement strand
TCCTTTTCTATTCTCTCAGTTTCCGCTCTTCGAAATTCTTTTTCCTCATTATTTAGTATAATTCCATCTTCACTAATATCAATCAAGTTTGATATTACTAGGTCTACATTATTACTTATTATGCAATCATATAAGACTTCAATATGTTCATTACTTACATAGTCATCCGAATCTATAAACACTATATATTTTCCTTTTGATAATTCAATACCTTTATTCCTTGCACTAGAAACACCTTCATTATTTTTATGTATTATTTTTATTCTTTTATCTTTTTCACAATATGAATTACATATATTAGGAGAATTATCCGTAGATCCATCATCAATCAATATAATTTCTAAATTTTTATACGTTTGATTCAATATACTATCTAAACATTTTTCTAAGTATTTTTCTACATTATATATAGGAATTATAATACTTATCATATCATTTTTCATTATCCTCTTATACCATCCTATTTCACAAATATTCTATCAATTTTATATAAAATATATATTTTAAAGTTTTAGTATATTAATAAATTAATGATTTTATATTTTTCATTAATCTTCGTATTTTTATATATAACATTGTTAAATTATATTTCTCATTAACTACAATATATATAAATATTCTATATGCTAAATTTATCTTAGTAGAATTAAAAATATTATTTAATTCATCTTTTATCATTTTATTTTTAAATAATATCTTTATCTCTTCTTTCTTTTTTATTTTGGATACTTCAGCCTCTATTAAAATAACCTTTTTTCTTAATATATCGTAATTACAATTGTATTTAATATCACTATTATCTATAATTTCTTTTATTTTATCTACTGAGTACATATAGTCATTTATATTTTTAAATATTCTATCTGAAGAGCATGTAATTCCATTTTCATTAATTCTATAATTGTAATAAGATGAATTAATACATTTTATAGATTTTGACTTTAAAATACAACTAATTATAAATACGGTGTCTTCCATACAAGATGTATTTTTATCAAAATAGATTCCCTCTAATGTAGATCTTTTTAATAAATATCCCCAACTATGTCCGCCTATGTTAGATGAAATAATGGCTTTTATATATTCATCCTTTTTGTATGATAAATTATTAGATACTACTTTTGTTATTTTTCCATTTTCAATAAACTTATAACTAACTTTTACAATATCATAGTCTCGAGAGTATGAAATCATATCTTTTATAATATTTTCATCTATATAATCATCTGAATCAATAAAGAATATATATTCTCCTTTTGCCATCTCTAAACCTTTGTTTCTAGCTATAGATACCCCTTCATTTAATTTATGTATTACTTTTATTCTTTTATCCTCAATTGCTAATCTGTCGCATATTTTACCTGAGTTATCAGTAGATCCATCATTTATTAATATAATTTCCAAATTATTGTACTTTTGTTCTAAAATAGAGTCTATACATTTTTTTAAGTATTTCTCTGAATTATAAATAGGTATTATAATTGATACTAATTTTTCATCCATTATATTTATCTTCCTTATTTATTTTTTTATTATTAATGATGATACTTTTTATTTGAAGTGCAAAAACAAATTGAATACTTCCAATAATAATATTAGTTTCAGTTAATCCATATATATAAAAAATCAAAATAATTATTAATAGCTTAATATCATGTCTTAGATGCTTTAAAGACTTATAATATATAATAAAATATATAAAATATCCTGTTATACCCATTTCTACTAATAAAAAAAGATAAAAATTATCCATAATATAATCAGGATGTATACCTTTACCTAAAATAGATAACATATATCCATTTTTTATATAATAGTTCCATAAATTTGGTCTTTGACTTAATAGATTAGATATATTATTGTCTAAATCATTTCCATATAATTTTGCTATAAATATAGATATAATAGTTAAAACTACCATGGTATATGGTAAAATATTTTTAAGTTTAAATTTTATCAATATATTTTTAAAAAAGTTTAAACCTACTACACAAAGCACAGTAATATATCCAGTTCTACAATAACTCAACTTATATAATACTGATGATGTTGCAATTAAAATAATATAATATGTGAATTTATTCCCATATAAATAATACCCACATAAAGCAATTGGGATAAAATATAAAAAAACTTCATTTGGATGAGTAAATCCTAAGCTAGTTCTTTTATTTATAGTTCCATCTACTATTCTTATCATTTCATTTGAATGTAAAATTCCAAACATACTTAAAAGAATTGTAGATAAATATAATATTAGAGATGAAATAAAGAATATTTTTATAAAGTCTTTATTATTTCTTCTTATGCATATTACAGCTAATAAAAATGATATCAAAAAATTTGCATTTTTATATACAACTACGAAATATGTAGATAATGAGAAAAATAGTATAATCTTATTAAATTCATTTATAGTAAATTTTTTATAGTATATATTTATTAATGTTAATAAACATATTCCTAATAAATAAGAGTACATATATCGAGGTTGCATCCCAAAATTTATTAAATATTTAAATAAAATCGCTAAAAAAATTATTAAACAATCAAAATAATTTAACTTAAATTCTTGAAAAGTTTTATATTCATTCATAATATTATTCTTCCTATTGAATCGTATATATGCTCTATACTTTCATAATATTTACTTCCATTATCTAAAATTATAGATTTTTCTATTGATTTTTGTACTTTTTTATTATATTTACTTTCATTTATTATTAATTCTATAATTGATTCTTTAAATTCATTGCTACTATCAACTAAGTAGCCACATTCATCATCTACAATATCAACTAACCCTCCAACTGATGATACTACACAAGGAATACCCAATGTTAAGGCTTCAAATGCAACCAATCCGTAACCTTCCCATTCAGATGTCAAGCAAAATATTTTTGATTGATTCATATATTTATATGGATTTTTTTTAAAACCTAATAGATCTATATTATTTTTTAATGCTAAATCTTCTATTAATTTTTTGCATGATTCTTTTAACTCTCCATCTCCAATCATTACCGCTTTAATATTAGGAATAATTTCTTTTACATCATTAATTATACTAATAAACTTTAATGGATTTTTGGGGGTTGTTAACCTACCAACAAAGCAGACATCATATTTCTTTATATCATTTTTATCTACTTTACTAAGTATATAATCTCTAGATACAGGATTAGATACATTCTCAAATTTATCTTTTATAAAATTAGAAAATATATATTCTTTCTCAATAGAGTCAGATACAGTTAGTATTTTATTAAATCTTTTTGATGAATATAGATATAAAAAAGAATATGGATGTAATGTTTTAATCCATGGAGAATTATTATGCAAATGTGATATAATAGGTAAGTTTATTTTAGCTAATGAACATATACAACTTGCGGTGTAGTCATGAGCATGAACTATATCTGGATTTAATTCTTTAACACATTTTCTAATTTCTTTTATAGACATCTTTTTTATTATATAATAATTAATTTTCTTTTCCTTTAGTATATCTACTATAGGTCCATCTTGTGTAACATATATAAAGTCAAACTTATCTTTTAAATTTTCTATAATAGTTATCGCTACACTTTCCAGACCAGAGTAAATTTTAGAATTAATAGGAAAAATTATTTTTTTCTTCATAATTCACCTGCCTATATAGCTCAATATATTCATTTTGTAATTTCTTTGCTTCTGTTTTTATTTCAAAATTAGCATTGATAATTTCCTGCTTTGTATCTATTCTTTTAAAATTTTTATACTTATCTAAAATAAATTCTGCCAACGCTTTATGACTATCTGATATATCTATAAATTTAGTAGTCTCAGTGATCTTTGTCTCCTTTGTCATATTGTTTGATAAAATACATAAAGCTCCTGATGCTTGTGCTTCTACTCCAACTACAGGTAATCCCTCATACAAACTTGGTAACAAAAATATGTCTGTTCCTTGCATAATTTCACTAATATCATTTCTTACGCCTAGAAATCTTACTGAATCTAATAAATTTAGTTGTTTAACCTTCTCTTTAATATTTTCTAATAAAGGTCCCTCTCCTGCTAATAGTAATATTGATTGTGAATTAACCTTATGAAGTTCATTAAATATATCAATTAATACTCTATGATTTTTTTGTTCAACAAATCTTCCAACATGAGTAACTACAAGTTTATCATCTAATTTTAATTCGTTTCTTATTTTATTACGCTCTTCTTTGTTGTACATAAATTTTTCAATATCAATAGCGTTATTTATCAATCTAACTTGATTTCTATCATATAACTTATCTCCAAATAGCCAACGTCCAGCTAATTCACTACAACAAAAATAATGAGTAGCATACAGTTTTGAAAATGGCTTTAGAGTATTTTTTAACAAATCCTTTTTCCATTCTTTTTTATTGCTAGTTGAATGAGAGTGTGCTATTCTAACTGGTACCTTGGCTACTTTAGCAGCATATAACGGAAATACACTTAAAGTATTTAAATGTGAATGTACTATTTTATACTCATTATATTTAAAGACTTTCTTTAATGTATTAATATACAAAAATATATTTTGATAAGGAGGTACTAAAATAACATTTCCACCCATATTTTTTATTTCATCAAACGGTATGTATGTAGAATCTTCATCAACTATAAAGTCAAATTGTAACTTATTTTTATCTATATTCTTGTAATAATTCATCACAACTGATTCAACTCCACCGGAGTTCATTTTCCCCATAACTTGAGCAATACGAATAACTTTATTATTCATAACAATCTCCTTAATTCAATCTTAAATCTAGCAAGCCCCTTCTTTTTTTATTACTTTTAACACTGTCATAATTATTATCTTTATATCTTTTAATATATTTCTATTTCGTATATATTCCATATCAAAAGCTACTCTCTCATCATATGTCGTATCACTTCTTCCATTGATTTGCCAGAGTCCAGTAAGCCCTGGTTTTACTGATTTATAATGTCTTTGATATTCACCATAAAATACAAGTTCATCAGTTACTATTGGTCTTGGTCCAACTAGCGTCATTTCACCTTTTAATATATTAATTAACTGTGGAAATTCATCTAAACTAGTTTTACGTATAAACCTACCTACTTTAGTAACTCTAGGATCATTTTGTAATTTAAAAGTTTCTTCATATTCTTTTTTCTGCTCCTCTGTAAAGTTTTTTTTCATCTCCTCTGCATTAGCAAACATGGATCTAAACTTTAAACAAGGAAATAACTTACCATCTTTTCCAACTCTCATATGACTAAATATTATATTGCCCTTAGGATCTTCCAACTTTATAAGTATTGCAACTATTAAAAACAATGGTGATAAAAATATAAGTCCAGCCAAAGAACCGATAATATCAATTATCCTTTTACTTACTATATAAAATATAGAGTTATTAGTTTGAATATTTTCTAAATCAATATCTATAACAGCTTCATCTAGTTCTTTTTCAAATCTATCCTCCATTTTGCCCCCACAATATTAATTTTTATAATCCTTCCATTCATTCTTCTCTTTTTTTCTTATCCTTTTTACCTTTTTTCATAAATCTTCTTCTCTTCTTGTAATAATCACTATAATAATCACTGCTGCCCTTATTTACTTCAAGCTTATTAAGTATACCTCCGAGTATATTAGCTCCTAGACTTTCTAATCTTTCTATAGAAATCTTTACTGTTTCAATCTCTGATTCTTTAGCCCCCACAACAAATATACATCCATCACTGTAAGTTGATACGATTCCTGCATCCGTTACAACACCAATTGGAGGGGTGTCTATAAATATATAGTCATATCTATCTTTTAAACTATTTACAAATTCAGTCATCTTATTAGATGCCAACATTTCAGATGGATTTGGTGGTATCGCTCCACAAGTTAATATATGTAAATTTTTTGTATCTGTACAATATACACATTCTTCAAAGGTCTTATTTTCTAAAAGTACATCAGTAAGCCCACAAACATTTGATAATTCAAACATTCTATGAATAGTTGGATTTCTTAAATCTCCATCTAGTATTAAAACTTTCTTTTCTAAGTTTGCAAATGTTGTTGCTAAGTTTGCTAATACTGTTGTTTTTCCCTCACCTTGTTTGCTACTAGTTACATTTATAACTTTTATTTTTTTATCTAAATTTGAAAATTGTATACTAGTTCTTATCCCTCTATAAGCTTCCGATATAGGGGACTTTGGATCATTTATAGTTATTAAACCTTTCATTTTCTTTCCTCCCCTATTTACTTATTTTCATTTGGTATAACCCCTAATACTGGTATGTTAAAGTATTTTTCCATATCTTGTGGTGTCTTTACCTTGTTATCTAAAAACTCTATTAAAAATATTATAAATATCCCTATCATAACTCCAACTACACCAACAATTAATACTTTTTTTAAAATATTTGATGGCATTGGATCCCCACCTAATGATGGATCTATTACTTCAACTCCATTTGCTTTTATAGTTCTTTTTACCTCTTCAGTAAATACGCCTGGTATTGTATTTGCAATATCTTTTGCTCTATCTGGATCTGTATCTGTTACTGATAAGGTCATTATATGTGTGTCCTCAACTTGAGATATACTTATCATCTTGGCTAATTGTTCTGTTGGTATATCTAGATTTAATTTTTCTATTACCGGATTAAGGACTGCTCTAGATTTTATTATTTCTCCATATACTGCTCCTAATTTTTCTCCTGCATATATTTGATCATATATTTGATCACTTGTTAGCATTGATTGATTTTCATTGCTTTGAACATTTACTATCATTGTTGTTTCTGCTTCATAAAGTTGTTCTTTGTTAAGATGAAATATTATAACTGATATTCCCACTGCTATAACTGTTGTAAGTATAACGATCCAAAATCGCTTTTTTATAATGGCAAAGTACTCTATTAAGTCTATAGTTTCTTCCATCTAATTCACCTCTTTCGTTTATACTTTTAAATAAATTTCTAAATATTTATTAATTATTGTATTATTTATTCCAACCGATATATATATATCATGAGTATTATTTTAGTAATACTTTAGGTAGAGTATTGACTATTATACTTTTCTACTACTTTTGAATAATATCTTTTATACGTCTATTTTATATATACAATTCTTTACCTATGTTAATATTTAATTAATTTAAATAATGGAGGTATATATTATGATTTTGGTAACAGGCGGATGTGGGTATATAGGAAGTCACACTGTTGTTGAACTTTTAGATGATAATCGAGATGTTGTAATTGTAGATAATTTTTCTAATAGCTCTCCTGAAGTTCTTAATAGTATAAAAAATCACTAATAAAGATTTTAAGTTTTATAAAATAGATATTACTAATGGAAATGACTATGATACTAATGATGGTACTGGTGTTCGTGATTATATTCATGTTCTTGATTTGGCTAATGGTCATTTAAAAGCCCTTGATAAAATACATACCTCTCCTGGTCTTGTTATTTATAATCTAGGTACTGGGAATGGTTATAGCGTATTAGATTTAGTTAATACATATTCTAAAATTAATAATGTAGATATTCCATATAAAATAGTAGAAAGAAGACCTGGTGATATTGCTAAGTGTTTTGCAGATCCTACTAAAGCTAATAAGGAGCTTAATTGGTCTTGTAAATATAACTTAGAGGATATGTGTAAGGATTCTTATACTTTCCAATTAAATTCTATTTCTAATGCTTTGAGTGTTGATTAATCGTGAACTGTAAGTAGGTTTGTATAAATACAAACTTACCTACAGTTTTATTTTACCTCTATAATAAATACCGACGTTTGAGGCTGTACGCTCATTGTCATTGCATTAGAATGAAAGGCAACAACAGTATCCCCTACCTTTAAATCCTCAACACCTATTTCATTGTATTCATGATCTAATATTATAGTTTCTTCACTATATACTAACCTAGTATAAGTATATATATCACCTGGTACTTTACCTATTGTTATAAATTTATAGGGCTGATTCATAATATCACTTATATCTATAATAGTTCCTATCGTATATGAACAACAACTCATCATATCACCTCTTAAGATATTTTTTATTTCACTTATACTTAAAATATGCTTTTTTAATTATACTGTGATTATATATTTATAAAATAAAAAGAAGGCATATTTCTATGCCTTCTTCTTATCGCACAATTAAACACACTTTTTTTGGAGATTGATGACCATCCTAAAGTTATAAATATATACTTTAGGAAGAGTTAACTCTATTTACCATTAGAGCTAATAAACACACAACAACATATATTTATATTATCATATTCATAACCTATTGTAAATTATTGTAATTCGCCATATTTCTACTTAGTTTTCAAGATACTTTTCAAACCACTCTTCACTTTCTTCATATCCAGTTAATAAATCAGTTGAAATATTCTCTAATAAATCTTTAAGCTCAATTACATCAATCCATTCTTTAGGTATATTATCAATACCCAAGTATGCACCTAAAATATTACCACAAATAGCTCCAGTACTATCACTATCCCCATCATGATTAACTGAACAAATTAATGCTTTTTTAAAGTCATCCTTATATTTTAAACTACTATAAATAGCTATAGCTAATACCTCATCTGAAGTCCATCCTTCACCAATCATTCTTATAGCATCTGTATCTACTAAGTCATCTTTAGAAAGTTTAACTGCTTTTTCTACTGCCTCTACACACTCACAATATCCATCCATATCTTTTGCAAAGGATATAGCACAATTTATAGCTTCATCAATTTCCATTCCTTCAATAATACATGATATTATGCAAGATAACATTCCCCCACTAATATATCCACTTGGATGCCCATGGGTTAATGCTGCACAATCACAACCCAATCTAAATGCTTCTTTCTTGTTATACATAAGGCCTATTGGTGCTACTCTCATAACTCCACCGCATCCTTTACTGTTATTTATAGGATTTTTTATACTTCCAATTTCCTCTTTGCTTAATGAAGTTAAACAAGTATTTCCTGCACCTCTATCTTCATATAATTCATCATATTTTAATAGATAGCTATTATATGTGCACTTATCATATCCCTTTGTATCTATATTTCTTTGTGTAGAGTACCATCTTAAATATGCATTGTATACTACAGCTGGTATATAGCATCTTCCCTTTTTACAATTTGCTCTTAATATTCCTTCTGCAGTAAATAAAGTCATTTGAGTATCATCAGTTATTTCTGCAATTCCTTTATCATTTAGAGTTAAATTATTTATTCCTTTACTTCCATATGTAACTTTAATCTCTTTAAGCTTTTTTAACTCAATAGGGTGACCTAAAGCATCACCTATAGCTCCTCCTAGTATACAACCCTTAAAATATTTTTCATCTCTTTTCATATTATTACTCCTATAAATTAAAATAATATCTATAAATAATATGAAAAAATTTAATATTATATGTTTTTATAAATAAGCATATTCTATACTTCTAACTAAATCTATAATGCTAGTTGGATATTCTCGTATCATATAATACAATCTTCCTGATATTGAACTAATAGAACAAAGACCTTCATTTTCTATACCTAAAATACTAGCAATAAGTCTTCCTCTAAATAAGTGATAATCACTAGTCACTATAAGTACCTTTCCTTTATTATTCATATCATCTAGTATTTTTTTACTATATATAATATTTTCTAATGTAGTAGTAGCTTTATTTTCTTCTATAATATTATTTATATTAACTCCTTTAGATACCAAATAATTTTTCATTGCTAAAGCCTCAGTAATATTTTCATAATTACCTTGACCTCCAGATACTATTATATTTACAGATTTATGTTTGTTGTAATACTCTATAGCCTTATCAAGTCTTAATTTTAATGTATTAGAAACTTCAGTGCCATTTACCTTAGCCCCAAGAACTATCATTGTATCTATATTACCTACTTTATCTACATCTTTTGTTTCATTTATATTTAAAAGTATCAACCCTTCTAATAATACAAAGGAAGATACAAATATAATTATTATAACTTTGTATATATTATAAATCATCTTTAAATATTTATTTTTACTACATAAATCTTTCATAGGAAAAACTATATATACAAGTGCCATAGATACTATTAAAAATATAGATGAAAAACTAATTCCCCATTCAAGTATAGATAATGCACCTATAATAATCATAGTAAACATTATATATTTTCTTTTGTTCATATTTATCTCCTAAAATTAATATTTTATAATACTATTTATCTAGACAATGCATATGATTTTTTGCTTCATTTCCTTTTACAACATATGCTTGTCCCTTAGAACAAAATATAGAATTAGAAGTATACTCTATATCACTATCTTTATCATAATTTCTTTTTTCTAATACATATTCAGTATTATGACATATATCATATCCATCAAATATGTAACTAATAGAACCTGTTCCCTTACTAAAAGATACAATTTCAAGCGAATAGTCCATAAATGTAGCTACTGGACCTCTTCCATTTATTATAGCTAAATTCTCATTAATAATAGGAGGTTCAAATTCACCACTCATTTTAGAAATATCAGACATAACTCTTCCAACATAATCAATATCTATTTCTATACTAAATTTATAATAAGGCTCAAGTAATATATTTTTAGTATTTTCAAGACCTTGTCTTAAAGCTCTAAAAGTAGCTTCCCTAAAGTCTCCACCACTAGTATGTTTATTATGAGCTCTACCTGTAAGTAATGTTATATTTACATCAGTTAAAGGATACCCTCCTAATATTCCCTTATGATCCTTTTCAAATATATGAGTCTTAACTAAATTTTGATGACCTGAAATTAAATCATCCACATGGGCGATACTATCAAAACTTACCCCACTATTTCTATCACTTGGAGTAATCCTTAAATGTACTTCAGCATAATGACCTAATGGTTCAAAATGACCATATCCAATTGTTTCACTTTCTATTGTTTCTTTATAAAGTATTTCACATGGACCAAATTCAACATCTATATTAAATCTATTTTTCACTATAGCCTTTAATATTTCAAGTTGTATTTTTCCCATAGCATGAATATGTATTTCCTTTAATGTTTCATCCCAAACTACATTTAATGCAGGTTCTTCATTGTTTAATATATTAAAGTATCCTAATACCTCTCTTATATTTAAACTATTATCAAATATAACCTTAGATTTTAGTGTTGGAACCATTTCTAAACTATTTTTTACTTTTAATTTATCTAAATTAACTTTTGATATATTAGGACTTAATACAAAATCACCAATTTTTGCTTCACTTAATCCACATACAGCAAAAACTTCTCCTGCGTAAACTTCATTTACAGATGTATATTTGTTAGAGTTATATATCCTTATTTCATTTATCTTTTCATTTACATTATTTCCCTGGCTATAATTTACTTCATCTTTAACCTTAATGCTCCCTTGTAAAGCTTTTATATATGTAACTCTATTTTTATTATCATCATATTTAACCTTATATACTTTACCTATAAAGTCATCTTCTTTGTTATAATTTGTATGAGTTAAGTAATCTAATCTTTTAATAAATTCATTTATTCCAATATCTTGTAGTGCTGAACCATACATTAATGGATAAATCTTAGATTCTTTTACCATTTTTTTTATACTATCTATCCATAAATCTTTATCATAATCTTCTTCTAAATATCGTTCAAATAAATAATCATCTCTTTCAGCTATAAATTCTATAATATCTTCATTTAAGATATTATCTGAGTCTAAGTTTAAATTATCACTTATATTTATAACATCACTAGTTAAACTATTTTTTATATCACTTATAACTTCATCTAAGTTAGCTCCTTCTCTATCTATTTTATTTACAAAAAATATAGTAGGAACATTATACTTTCTAAGTAATCTAAAAACTGTCTTAGTATGTGATTGAACTTTTTCTATTGCACTTATTATAATTACAGCATAGTCCATTATACTAATTGATCTTTCCATGTCTGGAGAAAAATCTATATGTCCTGGTGTGTCTATTAAATAATAATTAGATTCATTATATTTAAATGTTGCTTGTTCTGAAAATATTGTTATCCCTCTTTGTTTTTCTATATCATGATTATCTAAAAATGTATCTTTATTATCAACTCTACCTCTTTTTCTTATTGCATTTGTATGATAAAGAAGTTGTTCACAAAATGTGGTTTTCCCACAGTCTACATGTGCAAGTATTCCTATTGTCTTATTCATATTTCACCTCTTTAAATTTCCCTTATATAAATATAATATCATTAAATTAATTTATACAGTTAATTATATATAAAAGGAGTATCACAAAATATTATTTGTGTATACTCCTTTTAAAGTTTATTATTCAATTTATACTAACTATTTATCATAAACAGAATATTTTTCCCAAATAGCTTCTAAATCATCAAAGTGTTGTTTTATATCTTCTTTTTCTTTCATCCCAACTGATACTATAAGTGCATTTGCTATACTTAAAGCTGGAACTAAAGAGTCAACAAATGATACCATATTACTCTTAACTAATAATAAGTTATCTGTAAAAGATGCAACTGGTGCAAATGGACTATCTGTTAAAGATACTATATGAGCTCCTTTTTCTTTAGCATAACTTACTATCTGATATGATTTCTTAGAGTATCTAGGGAAACTTATAGCTATTAAAACATCATCCTCATTTATCTTTACAACTTGTTCAAAAGCATCTCCCATATCTGTTCTTATAACATGAACACTATCTAATATTATACCTAGATAAAATCCTAAGTACTGAGCTATTGTAAATGAACTTCTCATTCCTACTATATAAATTCGCTTTGCTTTTAATATTCTATTTGCTGCTTCTTCAAAAGCTTTTTCATCAATTTCCTCTAAAGTGTCTTTTATGTTATCCATATCACTTTTTACTATTTTTTTAAGTATTGCAGAATCATCATTAAATTCTTTTACCATATCAACTCTTTGAACTGTTGTTAATTTATTTTTTATAACTTCTTGAAGAGCATCTTGAAGTTTAGGATATCCAGAATATCCTAATGCATTTGCAAATCTTACAACAGTAGATTCACTAACTCCTACTGCTTCTCCTAACTTACAAGCTGTCATAAATGCAACTTTATCGTAATTTTTTAATATATATTGAGCTATAAGTTTTTGTCCTTTACTAAATCTTGTATATTGTGATTGTATATGTGATATTAAATATTTGCTATCTTTTATTTCTTGCTTCGAATCTTTCATGATTTCTCCTTCGATTAAATAAATCTATAATTAATTTTTAAATTTTCTGTATATTACAAAAATTTTATTCTTACTATTAATATTATATCATCTTTTACATAAATTTTAATATATTCTGTGAAATATTTTTTATTTTTTGAAAACATTTTCTGATTATATATTTATAGATTCTTTAATATTCTATATTTATAAATATATTCTTTTGATAAATTTACTTTATTTTCTAAACCACTATTATCCTTTTATTCTATAGCTCATAATACTTATATCTGCTTTTCATCTACATTTTATCTTCCTTATTTTCTAAATTATAAAAATATAAAAAGCTATGAAATCAAGTTTATTCTAATTTCATAGCTTTTACATATTTAATCTATTAAATTAAATTCTACAACTGACTTAAATAAATCTCCATCTATATCTATCTCAAATCTACCACCTTGAGCATTTACTAAGTCTCTTGCAATAGCAAGACCTAACCCACTACCTTCAGTATTTCTAGACTCATCGGCTCTTTTAAATCTTTCCATAATTTCTTCAGGGTCAAAATTTAATTCATAAGATGATATATTTTTCATCGTCAGTTTTACCTTATCATCCTCTTCAATTATATCAATATATACTCTAGTATTGTTAAGTGAATATTTTGATATATTGCTTAATAAGTTTTCAAGAACTCTATATAATTTTTTTCCATCTGCCATTATATAAGTCTTTTCTTCTGGTACTCTTAACTTTAAATCTAAATTAGCTTTTGATAACTTTTCTTCCATCTCACCTATAGCTTGTCTTAAAAGTTGAGTTATATCTATTTTTTCCATATTAAGCTCTAAATTACCACTACTTGCCTTACTAGCTTCAAATAAATCTTCTATTAATACCTTTAATCTTTTAGACTTTGAATCTAGCACATTTACATAATCTTTAATATGTTCAGGTTTTATATCTTCTTCTTTTTTTATTAATTCTATATAGTTAATTATAGAAGTTAAAGGTGTCTTTAAGTCATGGCTTACATTAGTTATAAGTTCTGATTTTAATCTTTCACTTTTTAACTGATTATATATTGCCTTATCAAGACCGTCCCCTATATTATTTATATTTTCTGCTAAATTGCTAAAGTTATCATCACCTATAATATCTAGTTTATAATGTATGTCTCCACCTTTTATACGCTCAGTACCTTCCATTATATAACTTAAGTATGCTAGCTTTTTAATTAAGTAATAAACATATAGTATAACAATAGTTAAACTAAGTATTGGTCCAAATAAAAATAATAATAAAGTACTTCCGAATAAAAATCCTATAAACCAACCAATTGTACCAACTCCTACACTTAATGCTGCTAATATTATAATTCTTTTAGCTAATGGAACTGATTTTGTTACTTTATTAGTATCTTTAAGGGTTTTCTTTCCTAATATTAATACTCTAACTATTAAACTAGTTTTTAATATTTCTATAGGTTTATCAAAGCTTTTTACTTCTTTTCTTAAGATATAAGCTATTACAAGTAAACCAAATATACATATAAAAGTATATACTAGATGATCTAATACATTGTAGTAATAATAAACAGAATAACCTGTTTTTATAATTCCAATTAGACTATATAGTAAAAGTATACCTACTATAATATAAATCTCTAAAGGTATTGTTTTGTAAAACTTTAAGTAAAAACTATTTCTATCTAAAACTTCACATTTCATTTTTTTATATATTACTATTGAAACTATAAATAATATTAAAGATATTATAGAAGATACTATTATAATTTTAAAATAAAATACCTCACTATCAAAATCAATTTTTATCTCTGAAACCTTATCATAATAACCACTATAATTTTCAAAGTTTTTATTAATTGATATGCATACATCAAAATCTTTTAAATTATAAACTAAAACATCTCCTAGTTCTTTATTTACATTTGCTTTTTCATATGTTTTATTTTTAATTTCTTTTGTATAACTTGTGTTATAGTCATTAGATGATACATATACATCACATTTACCTTTTATATTTTTCTTAAAATCTTCTATAGTTTTATAATCTGTATTAGAGTAAACTTCATTAGTATCTTTATTTATAGCTATATACTTTATATTTTTTACATTTGATAATTGTTTTTTTGCAGATTCCTTTTTATTTTCTAAATAGTCTTTTTCATAATTTCTATTATCATTTTCATCTATTACAGATGTACTTGTCCAATATAATAACGGTCTAATTAAGGCTTCATCAAAAGCTTTACTTTTGTAAAAATCATCTTCTATAAGCTTTTTATCCTCATGCATATAACTTGTCATAACACCTCTACTATTAGTAGTAATAAAATTAAAAGTAGTTGGTATCATTGCTAATAATAATGACAAAGATATCATTGCCACGATTAAAAAACTAAATTTTAACTTTTTATTTTCCTTCATACGCTCTCCTTTTTAATTAAACAGTAAAACCTTACACAATAAAAAATTTAAAGTTCCAATTATTCCTATTGTAACTGTTATATTTGTATTTATTAATTTAAGACATATCATTACTCCTAAAACTTGAGTAATCATAAACATAGCTAGAATAAAAATACAATTAAATATAAGGCTTTTATTTTTTAAAATTTTCCCATTATAATTTTTCAATTTTATATCCAACTCCCCACACTACCTTTAAATACCTTGGTTCTTTCGGATTAATCTCAATTTTTTCCCTTATCCTTCTAATATGTACTGCAACAGTATTTTCAACATTAAAGCTTTCTTCATTCCATACTTTTTCGTATATCTCATCTATAGAAAATACTCTTCCTTTGTTAGATAATAATAGCTTTAATATTTTAAATTCTATTGGAGTTATTTTTACAATTTCTCCATCAACTTTTACTTCCTTTGTTGATATATTAAGCTCAAGTCCACCACTTTTTAATATATCTTTATTAAAATTATTATCATAATTGCCTAAAGTAACATATCTTCTTAAGTTTGATTTTACCCTTGCTATAAGTTCTAATAAATTAAATGGTTTTGTTATATAATCGTCTGCACCTATATTTAACCCTATTATTTTATCTGTATCTTCACTTTTTGCTGATACTAATATTATTGGTATGTTTTTTTCTTCTCTTATTTTTATGGTTGCCTTTATTCCATCTAATTTAGGCATCATTATATCCATTAATATTAAATGGATTTCCTTTTCTACTAAAATTTCTAAAGCTTCTATACCATTGTAAGCTTTAAATATATTGAACCCTTCATTTTTTAAATATATTTCAATTGATTCAACTATTTCCTTATCATCATCGACTACTAATATGTTATACATTATATCTACCCCTTTTATAAATTACTTCTCACTGTATTATACACGAAAATCACATCCTTTTATAATTTATAGTTTATATTGCTTATCAACTTTTACTATATATTTATAATAAGATAAATTTCTTACGTAATTATTAACTAAATTCTTACGATTTTCTTACAAAAAAATAGAACTTTCTAAATATGAAAGTTCTACTTTTAATAAATTTATCTTCTTACAGAAGTTCCAAGTTTTCCATTTACTATTTCTCCATCTTTTAGAGCAACGCTACCTTTAATTAAAACATATTTAATTCCATCAGGCTTTTTAATTGGATTATCAAAAGTTGCATTGTCTTTTATCTCATCATAAGAAAAAATAGTAATATCAGCGTCGCTTCCCTTAGATAAATTTCCTTTATTGCTAAGACCAAGCTTTTTAGCTGGCATTGTAGTCATTTTATTTATTGCATCATATAAACTTAACTTCCCAGTTTTAACATACTTATCTATAAGTCTTGTGAAAGTTCCTGCTGCTCTTGGATGACCTTGTTCATTGTGTAAAAATCCATCACTTGCTATCATAACATTAGGGTGAAGTATAGCCATATCTATATCTTTTTCATTCATAACATGACCAACTGTTATAGTATCTGGAGAATTTTTTCTAAGTTCATCAAATATATTCTTTGTGCATCTTTGCCCCTTATATTTTCCCTCACTTATTTCTATTGAGTCATAATCTATATTATATCTTTCTAAAAATCCATCATCATAAGTGGTTTCCCCTATACGTGTACTAAAAGCATAATATGGATAACAATCACTAGTTATATCTAAACCACTAGACTTAACTGAATCAAGAAGTCTTAATAATTCTTTCATTTGTCCATATCCACCCATGCTACCTATGTGTGAATTTTGAATTGGTATATCAAGCTTCATACCTACTTTTATAAATTCTTTAGTTGCCCATATTATATTCTTTGCATCATCTCTAACATGTGCATTTATAATTTTATTTTCAGGCTTACATGCCTTTGATACTTCTATAAGTTCAAGTTCTGTAATTCCAGGTACATATCTTATCCCATAGGATATTCCAAAGCACCCACCTTCTAAGTACTCTCTTGCTGTGTACATTATTTTTTTTATATCATCAATTTGAATAGGATTATATTTATTACTATTTTCTACAACACATTCTCTAATATTAGTGTGACCTGCCATAAGTCCAATATTTACTGGTAACTTTAATCTGTCCACTGCATCTAAATATGTTAGAGGTTCTGTTAAGTTTATTCCGCAATTTCCCCCTATACAAGTTGTAACTCCCATGTTAAGCATTGATTTTGCAATCCATTCATCTAGATAATCTTCTTCATTATGATACATATCTTCATGCATGTGTATATCTATAAATCCTGGGCATACGATTAATCCTGTTGCATCTATATTTTTTTCTCCACTAATTTCATAGGGTGTTATTTCTAGTATTTTTCCATCCTTTATAACTATATTTAGTTTTGAGTCTATGTTATTATACGGATCTATAACTCTCCCATTCTTTACAACAGTTATCACTTTCTCATCTCCTTAACATTTTAATTTAATAAACATTTTATATATCGTAACTATTATTATGTTTTATTGTAAATAAATATTCCTTTTATATAACCAATTCCAAAGTATTATAAAAAGGCATTTCAAAATACCTTAATGAGATTTACATCTCATAAATATATATTTTAAAATGCCTTTTAATATCTTTTTATTTTGTGTTATGTTTACCTAGTATAAAGTACTATACAAACATTGTATAATTATATATTAAAAATATCAATAACTTCCAATACATTTACAAATTTATTTTGTATATTCTTTTTTCTTCTCTATTAAAACAAGCTGTGGTGGATTATTTATTTGATTTATAAATCCAGATTCTAATACGTTAAATTCATTTTGATCAAGATTTTTTACAAATTCATAAACACTATTTTTCTCTTCCATTCCACCTTCATGCCCTGTATATATTGCTATACTTATAACTCCATGAGGTTTTAATAAATTTAAAGAATGTTTAATAGCCTTAATAGTAGTTTCAGGTTTAGTTATTATATTATGGTCAGCTCTTGGAAGGTATCCTAAATTAAATAAAACACAGCTTACTTCTCCTTCAACATACTTGTCCATATTTTCATGACCATCAAGTATTAACTTAACTCTATCGCTTAAGTTTTCTTTATCTAATCTTTTTTTAGTAGATTTAAGAGCAGTTTCTTGTATATCAAAGCTATATACAAATCCTTCTTCTCCAACTTTCTCTGCTAAATACTTTGTATCATATCCATTTCCCATAGTAGCATCAACTACTATATCACCTTCATTTATAACTTTTTCTAAATATAATTTATTTATATCTGTAATCTTTGTTAAACACTTTCCTACTTTCATTACTTTACCTCTACTTTATACTTTTTAAATAAGCTACTTCTTCTTTAGTTAAATGTCTGTACTGACCTACTTCTAAATCTTTTAATACTATTTTCCCCATAGCTGCTCTTCTAAGTCTAAGTACTGGGTGATTTATAGCTCTACACATTTTTCTTACTTGTCTATTTCTACCTTCATGTATTTTTATTTGACATATTGAATAGTTCTTTTCTTCATTTATTTTAACTACTTTTATTTTAGCAGGAGCTGTTTTGTAGTCTTCTATATATAAACCTTCTTCAAAGTTTTTAATTTCTTGTGCATTTGGTACACCTTTAACTATAGCCATGTAAGTTTTATCAACTTCATGTTTTGGATGAGTTAATTTATAAGTTAAATCACCATCATTAGTAAGTATTAATAAACCACTAGTTTCATAATCTAGTCTTCCTATAGGGTATACTCTTTCATCTATATCTTTTACTAAATCAAGTACACTTGGTCTGTCAAATTGATCTTTAACAGTTGTTATATAACCTTCTGGTTTGTTTAAAACAATATAAACATTATTTTTTTCTACACCTATTTGTTCTCCATCAATTTCAACTATATCTTTTTCCTCATCTATATTAAAAGCAAGCTCTGTAACTAACTTTCCATTTACAGTAACTCTACCATCTAGTATTATTTCTTCTGCTTTTCTTCTTGATGCCACACCACAAGATGCTATATATTTATTTATTCTCATAATTTCACCTTTCTCTTATAGTTTTAATATAATCATCTTTAATGACTATATATTATATCAACACTAAAATGTTTATTTAACACTTCTAGCAAATCAATTTTTATTTCATTATTATAATATAATCTATATAAGTAAAAATTAAAATATTTAATTTACTATTTACTCAAATTAACTCTTAAAAAAATAGTTTATCTATTAAATGTACTAAAAAAAGGATATATTGTTAATATTCTTATTATAAAAGTTTCTTAAGTAAATTATTTTATAGTGATACTTAATTTTTTATATTTGCATAAAATATATTTAGTAGAAATTTTTAACATTATCTAAGGAGGAGTTTATTATGATTTCAAAAGACAATATAAAATACTACATTCTTATAGCATTTATTTCTATAATACTGTACAAAGCTATCGACTCTCCAAGACAAATATTAGATAGTATTAATGGATTAATGTCTTTTTTCAGTCCATTTTTAATTGGAATACTTTTAACATTACTTTTAAATCCTATGATAATGTTTTTAGAAAGAAAATTTAAATCTCATAGACTTATTAACATATTTATTTCATATATATTGATAACTTTTGTATTAAGTGTCGGATTTAAGCTATTAATACCAGCTATAATAGATACTTTAAATACATTAATAAATGAAATCCCAAACCTTATAAATATGTTAAATATATTTTTAAATAAACATTTATCTCAGTCTCAGGTATTAGAAAGTGTTATACCTCATCTTCAAAACAATTTAAATAGTATATTAACAAGGCTATTAGATTTATTTTCTAAAGTATCTTCAGATTTATTTATATATATATTTAGTATAACATCATTGTTATTTGATATAATAATGGGAATTATTTTATCTATATACATGCTATACGATAAAGAAAAAATAAGACTTGGATGTAAAAAAATACTATATGCTTGTTTTCCTATAAATAAAGCTAACAACATAATTGAATTTTTTAAAGTATCTCATAATATCTTCTATCATTATATTATTGGAAAACTTATTGACTCTTTAATTATAGGTTGTTTAGCTTTTATTGGATTTCAATTTATACTAAAAATTAATAATGCATTATTTTTATCATTTATAATATTTTTAACAAATATAATACCATATTTTGGACCATTTATAGGTGCAGTATTCCCTATTGTTATGACATTAGTTTACAGCCCAATAAAATCATTATGGGTAGCTTTATTTTTACTTATACTCCAACAATTAGATGGAAACTTAATTGGACCTAAGATTATGGGTGATCAAGTTGGCCTTAGCCCTCTTTGGATAATATCTGCAGTATTAATAGGAGGCTCATTATTTGGAATAATTGGAGTATTTTTATCTGTTCCTATAGCTGCTATTATAAAGTTTTCAATAGATAAATATGTTCAAAATAAAATTCATATAAGAATACAAAGATAACTTCTATATTCTAAATAAAAAATTCGCTACGCTCGAGCGACGTGTCGGCGAAACACTTCATGTCGCCAACGATATTACACTCGCTACCGCTTCGGTCACATCCGTTGCTCAAAATGTCATTTTTTCATTTTGCCAACTATTTATCCTTATTCATGTTATGGATACATCAGTTACTTAAAACTATTGCTATGCTGTTACTTTTCTTAAGCTTATAAAATAAGTTAAAGCAAAAAATACAGATGATATAAGAACAATAGTAGCCCCTGTTGCACATCCAAAATGATACGATAAAAATAATCCTAAAATTCCTGATATAACTGCTATTGATATAGAATAAATATGATATTGTCTTATATTATTTGATATATTTCTTGCAGATGCAGCTGGTAAAATCATCATCGAGCTTATAACTAATATTCCAACCCATTGGATAGAAATAGTTACTATAATTGCTACTAATATTGTAAATATATATTCGTAAAATTTAACATTTACTCCTCTACTTCTTGCAAATGTATGATTTATACTAACCAATAAAAATTTATTAAAACAAGTAAACCAAATTAATAAAACAGCTATAAATGATATTATAAGCATAAAAATATCATTATTACTTATACTTAATAAGTCACCTATTAGATATGCTGAATATTTATTAAATCCACCATTATAGGATAATATAACTATACCAAGTGCTACTGCTGAAGATGAAAATACACCTATTATTGTATCTACTGATGCAGTTTTAGCATTTTTTACATTTATAATAGCTATAGTTAGTAATATCGAAAATGCTAACATTGATACTAGTGTATTATTAATTCCAAACATTACTCCAACTGCTATTCCAGTTAAAGCAGAATGACCTAATGCATCTGAGAAAAATGACATTTTATTATTAACTACCATAGTTCCAAGAATTCCAAACATAGGAGTTACAAGCAAAACCCCTAATAATGCATTTTTCATAAAATCATACTGTGCCCATTCAAAAGGAAATAAGAAATCAATTATACTATACCAAAGTGACATTATCTCATTCCCCCTCTTCCTATTTTATCTATCTTTTTATTCAACTCTAATCCAAAAGTATATATAACACTTTTATTTGAAAATACTTCTTCTGGCTTTCCTACACATTCAATAGTTTTATTATTTAAAAATGCAATTCTATCTGCATAATCATATACTACATTTAAATCATGAGAAACCAATATTATAGATAAATCATAGTTTTCTCTTAAATTAGATACTATACTATAAAACAGTTTAAGTCCATTTTGATCTATACCTGATACTGGCTCATCTAGTAATAGTATATCTGGTATAGGTTCAAGCGCAAGGGCTAAAAGAATTCTTTGTAGTTCTCCTCCTGATAATACTCCTAATCTTTTATTTATAAGATTTTCTCCCTGAACTTTTCTTAGACTTCTTAATGCAATATCTTTTACTTTTTTGTCATGAGAAAAGTAAACTGGCCTGTTACTTTGCGTACATGCAAAAACATCAAGTACGCTTACTGGAGAACTATAATCAAAGTCAAGTTTTTGAGGTACATATCCTATAATTGGTCTTCTTGACATCTTGTCATTTCCATCTACAAATGTCAAACTTCCAGAATACTCATTTTCTCCAAGTATTGCTTTTAGTAATGTACTTTTTCCTGCTCCATTGGCTCCTATTAATGCAGTTAATTCACCACAGTGTATATGAAGATTTACGTTTTTTAAAATTTCTTGATTTCCCTTAGTAACACACAAGTTTTCTATTTTAGTACAACATAAACCACTACTACATTTATTAAAATCTGAATTATTATTTTTAAATTCCATTATTTAAACGCCTCTTTTAAAGTTTCTAAATTTTTATTCATAATATCTATATATGAAGAATTCTTAGACTCTTCAGTAACTATCGGATCTAATGTATATACTTTAACATTAGTTTCTTTTGATATAGTTTCTGCTGCTTTTGTTGAGTATTGTGGCTCTACACATATAGCTTTAACATCTAATTTTTTAATTTTTTCTATAGTTTCTTGTAACTCTTTTGCGCTAGGCTCTGACCCTGCCTCTCTTTGTACCACCCCAACTATATTAAGTCCATATTCTTTAGCAAAATAAGGAAAAGCTTCATGGAATGTAACTATATTTTTATTTTTTATATTATCTAATTCACTATGTATTTTATTATCTAGATTTGATAACTGTTCTATATATTCTCTAGCATTTTGACTGTATTTATCTTTATTTATTGAGTTATACTCTATAAGCTTATTTTCTATGTTCTCAACTTGCTTTATAGCATTTTCTACACTTAACCAAACATGAGGATTATACTCTTCATCGTGGTCATGGCCGTGGTCGTGATTATGTGATTCATCCATATAATCTGACTTGATTAACTCTATTCCTTCACTTGCATCAATTATCTTTAAATCTGGTTTTTGTTCTAATACCTTATCTAAAAATGATTCCATACCAGCACCATTTATTATAAATACATCACAATCCTCCAATAACTTTATATTATCTGTAGTTAATGAGTAATCATGTAAACATCCTGTAGCCGAGTTTGTCATATTTATTAACTCTACATTATCTATATCTTTAACAACATTAGAAGCCAACAAGTACATAGGATAAAATGATGTAACCACTTTTATACTATCTTCTTTATCTTTGCTATTTCCCGATTTATTATTATCATTAGTATTTGAACTACACCCTGTGATAGATAAAATCACTAAAGTTAAAATAATTAATATTTTTTTAAATTTAATTTTCATACATAATCCTCCTTAATAGATACCCATTATAAATTATATTACTCGCATTTTGTCCAGATACCCTTACTATTTATTTTGTAATATACATTGTTTATTATAATTAATTTATTAATAATATTGTTGACTAAAATATTAGTTATCTATACTTTAATTAATTTTAACATTATTAAAATTTACATTAATTATAATTTATTTATTATATTTTAACCATTGATAATCATTTTCATATAAATAAAACTATCACCTCATTTTATTTTTGTCAATATTTTTGTGTCTAATTTGAAATTCACATAATAAAATATTAACATAATTCAATGTTTAATCTTACTAAATTTTACATATTGTAAATATATAAGATTGTTGATACCATTAAATTAATTATAATTTCTAGTTAAATCGAGGTGTAGAAATGTTTGTAAATACCCATACTTTAATAGCAAAGTCAATAGTTAATAATATAGATGAAAATAAACATTTTTTTCTTAATGAAAATCATTTCATTTATGGAAATATAAAACCAGATTTATCTTCTAAATATTTTTTTAAGAAACACTATTTAAAAGAATCTTATGATATGATCGAATCTAAAGTAAACTATTTATGTAACCTTAACTTAAATAGCTTGTCTAAATACTTTTCAGTTGGAGTATTAAGCCAAGAACTAGGTGTTATATGCCATTTTTTATGTGATTTTTTATGTGTACCACATAGCTATAGATGGGAATTTAAGCATAGTATGAAAAAGCATCTATCTTATGAAACTGAATTAAATACTATAGCTAAGAAAACTAACTTAAATAAATTTATAAATGATGATATAAAATACGATTCATTTGGAGAGTTTTTCAATTCTTTATATATTGAATATCAACAAATTTTAGATCATAAAAATGACTTATTATTTTCTGTATATGCTTGCAACAGTGTTGTAAATTATATACTAGACTCTATATTAAAAAATACAGTTAAATCTTATAGTATATCAAACTTTATTTAGGTGTTGAATTTATTCAACACCATTTATTTTTATAACATCTATATATTCTTTTTATATATCATTACAGTATAAAGTTCTATCTAAGCCATAGAATACAAGATTCATCATATTTATTTGATATTTATAACTCTAATAATCTTAACCTTAAATCATTAATTGCTTTTTTAGTAGCTCTAAGTCTAATATCTTCTCTATTTCCCTTTAATATATATTTATTTACTGTAGTTTTCCCATTTATATAAATTCCTATATAAACAAGTCCTACAGGTTTATCAATCGTTCCACCATCTGGTCCAGCTATACCAGTAGTTGATATTGCTACATTAGTATCAAAATTTTTCGCAATACCCTCTGCCATCTCTCTAGCAGTTTCTTCACTAACAGCTCCATGTATTTTTAGTGTATTAGGATTTACACCTAACCTATTTATTTTTGATTCATTAGAATATGTAACACATCCTTCAATAAATACCGAAGATATACCTGGATAATTTATAAGTGTCGCACTTACAAGCCCCCCTGTACAAGATTCAGCTGTAGATATTGTTAGATTCTTTTCTATTAACATTTTCGACACAACAGTTTCTATTGAAATTATTTCCTCTTTCATACTTATCACCTCATAGTTATAATTTTAAACTTTTTGTATAAATTTAATGTAATAAAATCATATTTTTTATTTGTTTATAGATGTCTTAACTATAAATCCTCTCTTTTTAAATATTTATAAATATTATTAGTCTAGTTTATTTTTATGAGTTATAATATATATATAGTTTTATACAAGTACTATAATAGTTTAAATTTTAGTACTTGGTAATATATATTTCAATATTTATATTATAGTTTATAATTTATAGGAGGGATTTTATTATAAAAAATTTTGCTTATATATGTTTGATTTTAGTTGCAATTGGAATTTTTTTTATTGGTAACGATGAACTTAATGAATATAATCAAAATTCAAATTATAGCGATGAGTATATGAAAATTAATACAGATCCTATATTTTCTTATACTCCTATTCCAGAAGAGGTAAAGGAAAAAATGCTAGGATTTTCTATGCCTGAGAATATACCTCTAAGTTTTGATGAACTTAGTTATTTAACTTTAAGTTATTATGGATTTGATGGAAATACTCATGTAGGCGAAATGATTGTCAATAAAGAAGTTGCAGCCGATGTTGTTGATATATTTAAAGAAATATATGAAAAAAATATCCTATTGATAAAATAAAGTTAATAGATGAATACAATGCGGTTGATGAGCTGTCCATGAATGATAATAATAGCTCTTCTTTTTGTTATAGAACTATAAAAAACACAGATATTGTATCTAATCATGGAAAAGGCCTTGCAATTGACATAAATCCTATTCAAAACCCTCATGTTGTTGGAGATGATATTAGTCCTAAGAGTGGTTATAACTTTAAAGATAGAACTAATATTAAACAGGGAATGATAATAGAAGGTGACGATTTATATAATGCATTTATAAAAAGAGGCTGGACTTGGGGCGGCCACTGGAAAAATCCAGACTATCAACATTTTGAGAAAAAATTAGATTAAAAATTTAAAATATAGGTGATATTATGAATTTAATGACATTAGAAAATATAAGTAAGAGCTATTCAGAAAAAATCTTACTTAAAGATATCTCACTTGGTATTAATGAAGGTGAGAAAATAGGTATTATCGGAGTTAATGGTACAGGTAAATCTACTCTTTTAAAAATTATAGCTGGAGTTGAAGTTCCTGATGATGGTACTATCATAAAAGCTAATAGGGTTAGAGTTGAATATCTACCTCAAAATCCAGACTATAACGAAGATTTTACAGTTTTACAACAGGTATTTAAAGGTACTTCTAGTGAAATGAAACTTCTACTTGAATATGAAGAAACATTAACTGCTATATCTAATAATTATGATGATAATTTAAACAATAAACTTATCTCATTACAAGAAAAAATAGATGCTCTTAACCTTTGGGATTTAGAAAGTGAGGCTAAGGCTGTCTTAACTAAACTTGGCATAACTAACTTTAACCAAAAAGTAAAAGAACTTTCTGGTGGACAAAGAAAAAGAGTTTCTTTAGCATCTGCACTTATTACTCCATGTGAGTTATTAATATTAGATGAACCTACAAACCATTTAGATAATGATACCATTGATTATTTAGAAGAATATCTAAATTCAAGACGTGGCTCTCTAATTATGATAACTCACGATAGATACTTCTTAGATAGAGTTTCTAATAGAATAATAGAACTTGATAAAGGTAGACTATTTAGCTATGATGGCAACTACTCTACATTCTTAGAAAAGAAAATGGAGAGATTAGCCCTTGAAGCTAGCATGGAGGAAAAAAGACAAAACTTAATAAGAAAAGAACTAGCTTGGGTAAAACGTGGTGCTAAAGCTCGTACTACAAAACAAAAAGCTAGACTTCAAAGATTTGATGAATTAGTAAATAAAGATACTTATACTCCAGATGAAAAAATGGATATATCTGTTGGATCTACAAGGCTTGGTAAAAAAATAATTGAAATACATCATATTTCTAAAAAATTTGATAATAAAGTACTTATTGATGATTTAGATTATACTATAGCTCGTACTGATAGAATTGGTATTATAGGTAAAAATGGTATGGGTAAATCTACCCTTATTAAAATATTAAATGGTGAAATTTTACCAGATAGTGGTCATATAGAAATCGGTGAGACTGTTAAAATAGGCTGTTTTAGCCAAGATGATTCACATATGCATCCTGATATGAGAGCTATAGATTATGTGAAAGAAGCTAGTGATTATATAGAAACAGCTGATGGTACTAAAATATCAGCTTCTCAAATGTGTGAAAAATTCTTATTTAATTCTACTATGCAATATAGCTTTATAGGCAATTTATCCGGTGGTGAGAGACGTAGACTTCACCTACTTAGAACTTTAATGCTAGCACCTAATGTACTTTTACTTGACGAACCTACAAATGACCTAGATATAGCTACACTTAATATACTAGAAGATTATCTAGATGAGTTTAATGGAATAGTAATAACAGTATCTCATGATAGATATTTCTTAGATAGAATATGTAACAAAATCTTTGCTTATGAAGGTGTTGGTAAAATTCATATATTTACTGGAAATTATAGTGATTACAGTATATATAGAGAAATTCAAGGTATCGAATTTAAAGAAGATGTTAAAGAATCTTATGAAAAGACGCCTTTTAAAAAAGAAAAACCTAAACCAAGTAAAAGACTTAAATTTACTTATAATGAACAACGAGAATTTGAAACTATCGATAGTGATATAGAAAAACTTGAACATAAAATAGAAAGTCTTGAAAGTGATTCTATTAAGTTTGCAACCGACTTTGTGAAACTTCAAGAAATACTTAATGAGAAAGCTAATGCTGAAGCTGAACTTGAGCATAAATATGAGAGATGGGAGTATTTAAATAACTTAGCTGAAGAAATTGAGAATTCTAAAAAATAAGAGTTATCCATTTGGATAGCTCTTATTTAATATAAATTTATATCTTATCAATTATATCAAAACTATATATAATATGATCAATTATATCTTCATATATAGGTTCTAGATACTTATCTACCATTACCCTCAAATCATATACTCCTCTTCTACCTTTAGATACAAATATATACTCACAAGTTCCATCTATTCCCTCGCCACATATAAGCTTTCCATTACAATTTCCATTATTAAAATTCACAGATTCTATGCATCCCATATTATTTGCTACTCTTTCTAAGTCTACACAATAAGACATATTTTCAGGTATTTCTATTAAAAAAACTTGCATCTTTATATTAAAAATAACATCTCCATCAAAGCTATCTATAGCTACTGCATCAAAACAATTTTTATTTTTAGGATCTAATTTAACCCAATTCTTAGGAATATCTATAACAAACCCTAAGTCACTTATTTTATTTTCAAAATCCATATCTACATCTTTACTTAAATTCTTATTTTCTTCATATCTAAGTTCCCTTAATAAAAGTCCCGCTCTCTTAAATCCATTTTTATAAGCTTTCATAAGGTATTCTTTAGCTTTAACTATATTTTTCTCTGTTCCTAATCCTTCTTTAAATAACCTTCCTAGTTCATATTGAGCTTGAGAATTATCATTATTAGCACATCTTGTTAAATATATAATCGCATTTTCATAATCTTCATTATCTACTAATTCTAGTCCTGTATCAAAATCATCAATATTATAACCTTGATCTTCTAAAGTTTTTCTAATTATCTCTTGTTGAAATTTAAGTTCTCTTTGTCTTTTCTGTTCACTAAACATTTCTCTAAATATCTCATTTATAGCCATATACTCACCCCATAGATGTTGACTTTACACTATTATTTTATTTTGAAATTTAATTTATGTTACGAAATACGTTCTATTAAATTCCCCTTAATATTTTAATTACTGCATTTAATCTAAATTTTAGAATACTTTAAATATATAGTTGACTTTTTTCTAAAGTTAATTTAATATATTAAAAAAGTGAATATATTAAATTCAGTGATAAAGAGAGTAAATTAAGTGGATTTTATAGAGAGCCAAGGATGGTGGAAGCTTGGTAATGAAGTTTAATCGAAGAGAGCTTTTGAGAATGTTACTTGAAACTAAGTATGGTAACAGGCTATCTAGCCTTAACAGATTTGAGTGAATAAAGCATATTTGCATGTTTTATTAATTAGAGTGGTAACGCGGATATTTCGTCTCTTGGTTTTTAACCAAGAGACTTTTTTGTTATAATTTTTACCAATGTTTAGTATATTTACTAATATTTAGTATAAAGGAGGAATATTTATGGAAAAAACTATTATATCAAAAAATGAAAATCAAAGTAAAAACTTATTTAAATTTTTAATACCATCATTATTTGGACTATTACTATTTGTAATACCACTTCCATATGGTAAATTATTTAAACTTGACGGATTATCTCCTATTAATATAGGAATCGGATTTTTAGCTGAACTAATAAAAATAATTGCTGCTGACTATCTTATTAATATAGCTTTAGTTGTTATACTTGCATCTGCTATTTTATCGGTTGTTAGTAAATTTATAAATATAAAAAATGAATTTATAAATAATCTTTTAAATGTATCTCCGCTATGGCTGACATTTAGAATATTAGGTGCCCTATTTATATTTATGACAGTATTTAAAGTTGGTCCAGAAATTATACACTCAGAACTTACTGGTGAAGTTGTTCTTGGCTTATTGCCTAGCTTACTTGCAATATTTTTAGTATCTGGATTTTTATTACCGCTAGTTGTTGATTTCGGACTTATGGACTTACTTGGAACTTTAATATCTAAGTCTATGTATAAGTTGTTTAAAGTTCCTGGCCGTGCTGCTATAGATGCAATTTCATCTTGGCTTGGAGATGGAACTTTAGGAATAATGATTACTGATACTCAATATAAACAAGGTTTTTATACTGCTAAAGAAGCATGCATAATTTCTGTTTGTTTCTCTCTAGTTTCTCTACCGTTCTCAACAGTTATAGCAGATCAATTAGGATTTATGCCAATGTTTGTTCCATTTTATTTAACAGTATGTCTTGCATCATTAGCTTGTGCTTTAATTATGCCTCGTATATATCCGTTAAATAAATTTAATGATTCTACATATAACAATGTTAATCATTTAAAAGAAGAGCTAGTTCCATCAGGAACTAACCTATTTAGCTTTGGTTTAAATAAAGCAATAAATAGAGCTTCTACTGCTCCATCATTTAAAGAAATTATGATAAACGGATTTAAAACTGTAATAGATATGTACTTAGCACTTTTACCACTTGTTATGGCTTGGGGTACCTTAGCTTTAATAGTGGCAGAATTTACTCCATTTTTCAAAATTATATCTATACCAGTAGTATTTATACTTAAATTATTAGGAATACCGGATGCAATAGCTGCTGCACCTGCTGTATTAGTAGGATTTACAGATATGTTCTTGCCATCAATAATGGTGTCTGGAAATGACATAAGTCAAGTAACACAATTTATAATAGGTACATTATCTATAACTCAATTAATATACTTAACTGAAACTGGAGCAGTTATATTAAAATCAGATATTCCACTTAAATTAAAAGACTTATTTGTGTTATTTATAGTACGTACATTAATATCACTACCTGTAATAACAATTATTGCAAAATTAATATTTAGCCTATAATTAAAAAAGTTATTTCTATATACATAGAAATAACTTTTTTCTGTCTTTACAGAAGTATTGACTTGATAAATATTATTCTGTAAAATTTTAAGTAAAATATGTATTGGGAGTGTTTATATATGAATAATTTATTAAACGAGTTAAACTCTTTAAAAAGTAATTTGGATAATTTACCTATAATGAATTTGTCTGATTTAGATTTAAATAATACAGATTTATTTATCGTAGATATTAATAATGGTTTTGCAAAAGGAGGAGCGCTTTATTCTCCTAGAATAGAAAGTCTTATAAATCCTATAGTTAACTTTACAAAATCAGTATCAAAAGATATAAGAAGTATAATAGCTTTTACTGATTATCATACAAACGAATCTGTAGAACTTTTAAACTACCCTACTCATTGTATTAAAGATACTATTGAGTGTGAAATAGTTGATGAGCTTAAATCTATAGATAATATAAAAATAGTTAAGAAAAATTCAACTAACGGTTTTTTCGCATTAGATAGTTTAAATTTTGATGATACAGATAATATAATTATTGTCGGAGATTGTACTGATATATGCATATATCAATTAGCTATAACTTTAAAGTCTTATTTTAATCAAAATAATATAAATAAAGATATTATAGTTCCAATAAATTTAGTTGATACATACAATATAGATAACGTTCATCCTGCTGAATTATTAAATATAGTATTTTTAAATAGCATGATACAAAATGGAATAAAAGTTGTTAAAGAAATAAAATAATAAAAATTCGCTTTGCTCAAAACAATTATTAAATCACAAATTATACAAAACAGATATATTTTATAATAACTTAATATATAAAAAATACCATCTCATATTACTATCTGAGATGGTATTTTTTATTAATAATCATATCCTGTATAATTTTCACATAATACTACTTTTATTTTTTTATTAAACATATTTTTATACGCTAATAAAAACTCATTAAGTTCTGCATCCATAAGATTTATTTTCTTACTACTAAGAAGCATAATTTTTTCTTGCTCTATAACTATTTCAATATCATTTACATCATTTTTTATATAAGTAGTTATACAACTTTTAGGAGTTATTTTACTTCCATACTTTTCATAAAATCCTGCACTTTTTTTAATAGATTCTAAGTTTTCACTACTTATATTGTTTAAATCTATATTATTCATCCCTGCAATTGAAGGATCTATTCCAAAATTTTTAAGTTGCTTTTCTACTTCCTCCGAATCCATACCATATCTTTCCATGAATTTTTTTTGTATATTCATAAATTTCTCTTGAGATATATTATTATCTTTCATATAATCAAAAATCTTTCTCGAAAATTCAGCCATAGTCATACTTCCGTCCATGACAGAGAAGTATAAATTGTATATATATTGTTCAAACTTATCAACATCTGAATCTTTTACTTTATTCTTTAAATCATTAAAATCAATTATTCTATCGTCAGACATGTTTTATTCCTCCTAGCTAAAATTCTACTTGTTTAAAATTATATCATACTTATGTTGATTAAATTTATATATTTTTATAATAATATTATTATTTACTTTATTATTTTTTATATTTTTTATTTTAGTTATATCTTTATATTAAAATTTTATATTTTAATAACTAAATTTAACTAAATATATAGATTATTAACTATATATGTAATATAATTTATACATATAATTTTGGAGGTTTATAGATATGGAAATTAAAAGATTTGAAACTAATGAGAGAATGAGTAAGGTTGTTCTTCACAACAATACATTATATTTATGTGGACAAACTCATGATGAAGGGGATGTTAAAGAACAAACAGCTGCTATCTTATCTAAAATAGAAAATTTATTAAATCAATATGGTTCTGATAAAAAACATATATTATCAGCTACTATATACTTAAAAGATATCGATGCAGATTTTAAAGATATGAATTCAGTTTGGGATGCTTGGGTTGAAAAAGGATTTGCACCTGCTAGAGCATGTGTTGAAGCTAAAATGGCTAGAGAAGCTTTATTAGTTGAAATAAGCATTGTTGCCGCAGTTAAATAACTACTACTAAAATAGTAAGATATCTTTATCTTACTATTTTAGTATATTTTATTGTTTGATTTATTTCTTTTTTTATAATTTTATGATAAAATAATTAATATATCTTGATTTGATTAAATATAAATTTTAATATAAAACTTGTATATAATAAATACAAAGATTCTTTTATTTTTAATCAAAATAGCAATAATGAATAAGTAATTATCAGGATTAGGAGGAACAATATGGGATTCACAAACAAATTTGCAGAATCTTTCGCTAGATCAAAAACAATGACTGGTCCAGAGAGAAAAGCTAATGAAATAATGGGTAAATTACTTTTAAAGAAAGCTATAGTTCCTATTATTTTAATGTTTATTGTATTAATAGCTGGAATAATGACTAAAACATCAGGTTGGATTACATTATTAGTAAATATATTAATAGCTATTGGAACTTATTTCTACATAAAAAATAGTAGCAAGAAATACCAAAACTTTAAACCTTATGTAGGTAACTTAATTAATCTTGAGAAAAAAGGCAAAAATGAGTATGTTGCTATAATAAAACAAGGAAAACTTCCTGTTAAATTACAAATAGCTTATGGTGGAGAAGACTTCGAAAACCTTAAGAAAAATCAAATGGTTCAAGTTAGTTACAATCCAGATGCTAAAATAGCTATATTAGTTAACAAACAATAAACTTCTACTTAAAGTAGAAGTTTTTTTACTTATTAAGAACATATTTCTTATAAATTTTAAGAGCCTTAGCAAGCTGATCTGGGCAAGATGTTCCTCTATTTTTACAAGGTATATCCTCAAGCTCTTCAATAATTTCATCTATTGATTTTCCTTCTATCAAATGTTTTATACCAATTAAATTACCACTACATCCACCTTCAAATGTAACATCTTTTAATATATCATCTTCTATATCCATTAAAATGGACTTTGAACATACACCCTTTGTATAATATCTGTACATATTCCCTACCTCCCATATTATTATTTTAATTTAAAATGTGTTACGACTAATTACTTTCGTATATAATAATATATATTATATAAAATATTTAATATTTCACATTTGATAAATTTTAATATTTTATACTATAAAATTTATTATTTAATAACTATGAAAGGATATATTATAATGATAAATACTAAGTTCATGGATAACTATTTTAAGTTTTTATTTCTATCTTTCTGGCCAATAATTTGGTATGAATTAATTTTTGTTTCTGATCCATTTATAAAATCTATTTTAGTAGCATTATATTGTATTGCAACTTTAATTTACATACCACTTATAATATTTTTTAATGATAATAATATAAAATCTATAACTTTATATTATAGAATAAGCACTCTAACTGCATTTATTTTTACATTATTTAGCTTATTACTATTTCCTACTAGTCTATTCTTTCTAACATTAAAAGTAATTTTTGTATTTATATATTTATATTTATCATATATTAAGCTATTTAAATATAAAATAGAAGAAGGTCTTGTAGGAATACTAGCATCCTTATTACTTTTAGTTATAATGTTTAGATATTAATACATAATTTTTAGTTTCTTGGAAATATTAGACATATATTCTTTTTTCTGATATTATTTATATTAAAAGATACTATTAATAAACTAAAGGAGTTGCTATTATGGAAAAAAAGATTTTAGCTACAGTTGGAGAAAAAGAAATAACTAATTTAGACGTTGAAAATGCTTTAAAAAGCTTAGATCCATATCAAGCTATGCATTTCCAAACTGAAGAAGGTAAAAAACAACTATTAGAAGATTTAGTTAACCAAGAGTTATTCTATATGCAAGCTAAAGAAGATCAACTACATAATGATGAAGATTTCAAAGCTGAAATGAAAAAAATTGAAGAAAATATGTTAAAGCAATATGCTATAAACAAAGTTTTATCTAATGTTACACTAACAGAAGAAGAAAAGAAAGCTTTCTTTGAAGCTAATAAGTCTAAATTTAATAAACCTGAATCAGCATCTGCTAAACATATATTAGTAGATTCTGAAGAATTAGCTAATGATATATTAAATAAAATAAATAACAATGAAATGACTTTTGAAGCTGCTGCATCAGCTCACTCTACTTGCCCATCTAAAGATGCTGGGGGAGATTTAGGTACTTTCACTAGAGGTCAAATGGTTCCAGAATTTGAAGAAGCTGTATTCAACATGAAAAACGGTGAAGTATCTGGACCTGTTAAAACTCAATTTGGATATCACTTAATAAAATTAGAAAATCTACAAGCTGGTGGAGAATCTGAGTACGAAGAAGTTAGAAACGAAATAGAAAGAAGTTTAATGTATCAAAAGCAAAGTGAAGCTTATAATAAAGAATTAAATAACTTAAAATCTAAATACAACGATACTGTTAAGTATCATGCTTAATAATAAAAGCCTAGTTATATAACTAGGCTTTTATTTTATCGTAACAATATTCTATAATATCTCTTCTTTTAATTATACCTATAAATGTATCTTTATCATCTACAACTGGAACAAAGTTTTGATTCATAGATTTTGATATTAAATCTTCTATATTAGCATCTATAGACACAGGTCTATTATCTTTTCTTCTCTTAACATCTGTTATTGGGATATCTTCTATAGCTCTTAAATCTAGAGAAAGTTCATTTTTTATAGTCCATAACAGGTCTCCTTCAGTGATTGTCCCAACGTACTTCCCATCTTTGTTTATAATTGGAATAGATGAATATCTATGATACTCCATCTTCTCTAAAGCTTGTCTCATTGTATAGTCTTCGTATATGTATGCCACTTCACTTTTTGGTGTTAAAAAAAATAATATATTCACTATTTATACCTCCATATACTCATATATAATATATGCTAATTAAATTTTTAATACATATGGTATATTCAAATGTCTTTTCTAAGTTAATTTTAACACATTTAATGCTATTTTTAAATTTAAATATATTTATATGAAAATTTATTCAAATTAAAAAAGCCGCTTATAGGCGGCTGTGTTTCACATATTACTAGAATTACTAATATATATGAACTTTAGATTATAATCTAACTACGTTAGCAGCTTGAGGACCTTTAGCTCCTTCAACTACGTCGAATTGAACTGATTGTCCTTCTTCTAAAGACTTGTATCCTTCACCAGTTATAGCTGAGAAATGTACGAAAACATCTCCTTCACCTTCTACAGATATAAATCCAAATCCTTTTTCGTTGTTAAACCATTTAACTACACCAGTTTTCATTGATAAATCCTCCTAAAAAAAACACAATTATTTAGCTACAATTATTGTAACCTTATTACTACTTTATCATACATACATATCTTTGTCAAATATTAATTAATTTATAACATTTATTGAAATTTAGTAATGAACTCTTATTAAGTGGAATCTTATAGTTTTATTACTCCAACCTAAATCCCATGGTACTAATAGCCTATCAGTATTATGGCAAGTTACTAAAGGATATCCTTTAGAATCCATTCCTGTTACTGTAGATACATGCGTTATTCTTCCACCTTTTTCATATGCTACAAAGTCTCCTGGTCTTAAATTATAAGATTCCTTATACGTTTCTTCATATGAACCTTTACATATTAAACTACCTCTACCACTATTTAATATATAATTTTTAAACCCTTGCGCATTTACCCAAGCCTTTGTTCCATCACGATTATTATAATTCCATATAGAATTTTTCTTAAATCTTCCACTCTCATACATTATTTGTGATGCAAAGTTTGCACAATCGCCTCCGTCTGGATTAAAATTTTTATACTCTCTATTAAACTTAAACTCATATTCTTCTTCGGTTGAAACTCCACAATATCTATGAGCATAATCTATAGCCTTTTGTTGTTCTTGTGTTAATTGAATGTCAGGTTTTTGTTGAGCTAGTATATAACTTCTTATATCATCAGATTTAATATTCTCTAAATTTAAAGAATCTGCAAATGGGTCAGTATACCATTCTTTAGTTATAATATATTGATTATCTTTTATTTTTACATTTAGATAATGCTCTGTACCTATTCTAAATATATTTTTTACATCTTTTTCATTTTCATAAGAATAATTATAATCTGTAGCAACATTACATATTATTCCATATAAATCAGTTTCTTTTTCCTTTACTTTTCTTATTTTTACTTTAGTCTTTATATCGTTAAAAGTTACCCCTTGCTTACTAGACCAATTTTTTAAATACTTCATTTTTTCTACTTCATGTTCATAGGCCCAAAGCCCTGTCTTTTTATCAGTATCATAAAGTTCCTTTAATATCTCTTCATTTTGTTCTAATATAGCTTTGTTTCTATAATCAAATAGATTTTGTAAAAGAAGTTGATATTGTTGTTTTATTTGATCATCTTCATCTATCTTTATAGCTTCTATTTCACTTACCTTTGAATTTAATTTATATATTATTGACCTCAAACCTAAAGGTAAAATTAAACATAAAGACATAAATATAATTTTAATGTACTTATTTTTAAATTTAAGCCTACTCAAAGTCACACCTCCTAATAAATAGTACATCTACTTCATATTATAATTTCTTTTATATTTTCTATTATTATGTCCAAATAAATTTATAAAATAAATAACTATTTTTCATTTAGTTTATATTTTTTTTAGATATATTGTATAATTATATAGTTATATAAATTACATATAATTTCTTTAAAATTTACGGAGGTGCTATATAATTTGAAAAAAATAGCTGCAATAAATGATTTATCAGGAATTGGTAGATGCTCATTATCAGTTGCTTTGCCTATAATATCAGCATTAAAGGTTCAATGCTGCCCTTTTCCAACATCTATACTTTCTAGTCAAACAGGATATCCTAAATTTACCTTTTTAGACTTAACTAATGAAATGACTAATTATTATAAAGTATGGAAAGATTTAAATGTAAATTTTGATTGTATATATAGTGGCTTTTTAGGATCTATAGCTCAAATAGATATTGTTTCTAAATTTATAGAAGAGAATCCTAACGCTTTTATTGTTGTAGATCCTATAATGGGAGATGATGGAGTATTATACCCTATATTTAATGAAGAATCTTGTCTTAAAATTAAAGAGCTAGTTAAATTATCTAACTTAACTACTCCTAACTTAACAGAAGCATGCTTTTTGACTGGGAGAGATATAACAAAACGTGATCTTACACGTAATGAAATTGTAGAGATAGCTAAAGACATTTCTAAATTAGGTCCTGACAAGGTTATAATAACAGGAATACTAGAAGGAGATAATATTTCAAATATGGCATATGATAAAACTACTGATGAAATATTTTTTACCTCTATAAAATATAATAACTGCTCTTATAGCGGAACAGGTGATATATTTACATCTATACTTTGTGCTATGATATGTAGAGGATTTGATTTAGTATATTGCGTTAATACTGCAACTAATTTTATATACAAAGTAGTTGAATATAGTGCTAAGTTTAATAGTGATAGAAACGACGGAATAAGATTTGAAGAGTTTTTAAGCGATTTAACAAAAATTTAGGAGGTCATAAAGATCTCCTTTTTCAATATACTATTTCCTTCTAAGTCTTATTTAATACTATATGTATTATTAATTTGCAGTTATTTTTTATACACTTTTATTAGCATTTAAATATAAATATATATATTAATTATTAGTCTATTACAAGCCTTAATATTATAAACTATAATATAGAGTTTTGTAATGGGGGGGATATTATATGAACATAAATCAATTATCAAAAGAGGTTGCATCATTTATAAAAAATACAAATGAATTTAAAGCTATGAATAAAAGTAAATTAGAATTGGATAAAAATAGAAACTTAAAAAGGCAATTCGATATGTATATTAATAAAAAAAATAACCTATATTCAAACTATTCTTTAGAGGATGCCTCTAAAAAGGTAAATCAATTAAATAGAGATTATAATGATTTTTTTAATTTACCTGTAGTATCAAATTATATACAAAAGACAAAAGAATTTAATAATATGATGGAAAACTTCTATAAATTAATAGAAAAAGAACTATTAAAATAAATACAAAAACTTTTTTATAAAAATAACTTAAAGAATCTCAGAAATAAAAAAGAATGCCTGTAATAGGCATTCTTTAATTTAATATATATCTCTTGGTTTCATCATGCTTTGCATCATATTTTGCATCATCATATAGTAATTCATCCACATATCATTTACATCTTGATATTGATCCATATAACCATTCATATATGGCATATCTAATGATGGATATTGTTGTGCAAAATCTCCCATACATTGCATTTGATACATGTCATACATAGGACTTACATAAGTTGGACAATCATTCATATATAAATCTTCATTATTTATATATATTATTTCATCATCATCTTTCATATAATTCATATTACACATATCATTCATTTTTTTCTTGTTATTCATATTACACATATCATCCATTTTTTTCTTATTATTCATATTACACATATTTTTCATATCATATTTTGTTTCATTTGCTTTTTTGTTAGTGTAATTACATCCACATTTGTATTCTTCATAATTTTTATTACAGCTTGGTTTACATTTATCCATTTTAACATATTTAGGCATTGTATCATTACATTTTGTTTCTTTATAGTTACATTGGTTTAATTTCATGTTACATTTGTTAATCATATCTTCACATTTATTAGATTTTGATTCATATTCTTTTATTTTTTCTCCAGCATTTTTATAGCATTGTAATGCCTTTTCATCACACTTCATAGCTTGACAATATAATTCTTTAGCTTTTTCATTATGAACTTGAGCTTTTTCATATAAACATTTAGCTTGTTCACAATTTTCTTGTGCTTGTGCTTGAGTTTCTTCAGCCTGTTTATATAAACATTTAGCTTCTTGACAAAGATTTTCTGATTTTTCTAGTAATTGCTCAGCTTTACATTTTGCTACTTTAGATTCTTTTTCTGCATTTTTAGCTTTCTTCATTAAATTTTGAGCATCTGCTGCTAATACTTTTGCTGATTCTTCACATTCTTTTGCCTGTTCTAGTGTTTCTTCTGCTATACATTGATGTTCCAATGCTTTTTCAAATAGCTCTTCAGCTTTTGAAGCTAAATCTGCACATGTATCAACAAATTTCACTTCACAATCATTACATATAGGTTCTATATATTTTTTTACAGATTTTTTGCAACTATTAACTGATTTACATGTATTATTAGGTTTACATGTATTTAATAATGAATCATTACACACATCTTGTTGAGGTATACATGAGCATGATGATTTTTTTTTCTTTTTCATAATAAGTCAAAACTCCTTTTGCTGTATTTTTTTCCCCCATAAGAAAAAACTTATGTTACCTAATATAATTATATGATTGGATGTAAATGTGGTTACTATTATTTATCATTATAATGAATTAAAAAAGCAGTATTAGATTATTACTAATATCTAATACTGCTTTAATTTAAAGATAATAATTCACCTTCATAATATAATTGTACTTTTTCTATCCATTGTCCTTTGTACTCTTCTTGAAGTATATTTTCTAATAAAACTTTTAATGTCTGTTCTTTAATATCTTCATTTAAATAATCTTCTTTCCAAGATACTCTTTTATTTAAACTCTCATCAAACTCTAATAACTCTATTTTTGCAATATCATTTCCATAAATTTTAACCTTCATAGGAAGATTACTAAAACATTCACTAGAAATAACACTTACTACTTTATTAACTTTTTCTTCTAAAGTTGTATTTGCTTCAATTTGTAAGTATTTAACTTGTTTATCTTCTTTAATATAATCTTGCATTAAAGTTATAGGTATTTCTACTGTACTAGATGTTTTCTTAGTCTGTTTGTTTTGAATTGACTTGTCCTTTAGTTTAGCTTCTTCATTAATCATTGAAGAAGAATTAGTTTCAATAGAACTACTTTCCTTTACTTCATTTTCCAAAGTACATGCTGTATTAAACAAAGTTAAAAAAATTATAAATAATATTATAGTTAATTTATACATTAGAATACCTCTTTTGCCTTAACTTTTAATATTATTATATCATAATATATATTTTTTTTCTAAAAATTTAAATCAAGATGTTATTTTATATAACTTATTATTAATTTTTCAGTCTCTATTATAGAACTTATATGCGTTCTTTCATATCCATGTGATGCAAAAATACCAGGACCTATTAAAGCAAATCTAGCATCCATTCCAGCTTTTAATGCTGCAGTAGCATCCGAACCATAATTTTGGTATGTATCTAATTTATAATTGATATTATTTTCCTTACACACGTCTACAAGTTTATTTATTAATTCATAATCATAAGGCCCATTTGAATCTTTAGTGCATATACAAACGTCATACTCAGATGAGTTTTGATTTTCACCTGGACATCCCATATCTACTGCTATGAATTCTACCGTATTGTCTGGAATAAAACTTGATGCACCATGACCAACTTCTTCATAATTACTGAATAAAAAATTTATATCATATTTAGGTTTTATATCATTTAGTTTTATGTATTTTATTACATGTAATATAGCTGATACAGATGCCTTATCATCTAAATATCTTGATTTTATAAAACCTGATTTAGTTATCTTTGTTCTAGTATCAAATGATACTATATCACCTACTTCTATTCCTAAATTATACACATCTTGAGGTTTACTTACTTGTTCATCTATGACTATTTCATAATTTTTACATTCTCTCTTTAAATCCTTAGCGTCATTTCCATCAATATGAACAGATGGTTTTATTGTTTGTAAAGTACCTTCATACTTTTTACCATTTCTTGTATGAATAATTACATTCTCCCCTTCTACTGAATTCATCATATATCCACCTATTTGATTAATAGATAAACGTGAATTAGACTTTACTTGTGATACTATTGCCCCTAATGTATCTATATGTGCTGAAAATGTTATACTTTTATTTGAATCTTTTCCTTTAATAGTTGCAAGTAAGGCTCCTTTATTAGATATTTTATACTCTACATTCATATCATTTAATTCTTTCTGTAGGTAATTTAACATATCTTTTGTATATCCTGTTGGACTTGGAATATTTAAAATTTCTTCTAATATTTTTGAATCAAAATAATTATTTTCCATATTATCCTCCTCTATTTTTAAATTGTATATATACTGTATAAATAAATTATCATATATGATATCAGTAGAATTAATATTATTCTTAATATATATGAAATTAAAAATTCAATTTTATTTATAGGAATATTCGTAGTCTCTAAATATAAAATATTAGTAGTTATGCTTGTACACTTTAATATGCATATTATTCCTATTAATAATTTACTTGTATATCCTATATTTTTTTTTAATAAGTCTATTGCTATTACATCATTAAAAAATCCATTTACTAAAAATACACTTATTTCATCTATATTATCAAATCTTAAAATTTCTAAAATATAAGAAAAAACAATTTTTAAATCATATATAATATTTATATTATTTATTATTATATTCCCTAAATACATTATTAGTACTAAGTTAGGAATCAATCTAATTATTATGTGTATTGATTCTTCAAAATTTTTTATCATAGATTTGAATATATTTATATCTTCTTTATTCTGAATATGCTTATTTATAGAATTGATTAATTTATCACTTTTAAAATATGACTCTTTATAATTAGTCTTTATATAGTATGATTTTTTCTTTTTATTTATTGGATAAGTTCTGCATAATATAGTGTTTACTAAAATCAATATAAACATAGATAAAATAAAAAAATTTACCTTATTTATATTAAGTTCTTCTGCTATATAATTGCTAATTGAAACTGATGCTATAGAAAAGTTTAATAGTATAATACAGGCTTCCCTTTGTCTTATTTGGCCTTTTTTATATAGTAAGTTTGTCATAAAATAACCACAAAAGCAGTCATTGAATATATACATAATTATATTTAATACACTCTTACCGCTTAAATTAAATAATTTTTTCATTAATTTATGACAATAAGCCTCTACTATATCCATAAGACCAAAGTCCAATATAAATGGCATAAATATAGCGCTTAATGGTAATAATGTAATCAAATTTAATATAGTTTCCTCTAGTATTAAAGATATATTATCATCTAATAATACTATTGAGTATTTATCATAAAATATACTTATTACTATAAATATACTAAATATACTAAAGTATGAATATATTTTCTTTAAGTTACTTTTATGTTTTGACAATGTTGATTTAATAACTCCTATTGTTATATATACTATTGTACAAAGTTGTAACAAGCCTCTATAATTTACTTGTAGTTTATATGTAATATGATGTAGTATAGTTTTTGTTTGATTATCTATAGTAACAGGTATAAAAAATACTACTATCCCTATTATAGAATATATTATAACCTTCGCTACTTCAAAAAATTTATCTATTTTTATATCATTCGATTCAACCTCTTTAGATATATTCTCCATCCACACCACCTCTTATATAGTTTTCAACTTTCAATAAATATTTCCTTTATTTTAATAATAACTTTCATTACTATTGCCTAAAATATTCTATAGAGGTATAATACTATAATTAATATATTTGGAAATTTAAGGAGAATGGTCAATGAGCATTAATAATAAAACAATATTAATTCTTACAGCTCAATTTGGAGCAGGTCATATAAGTGCTGCAAAAGCTATAAAGGATTATATTCTTGAAGAATACAGTGATTCAAATATACTTATTGAAAATTTTATAGATGCTAGTCTTCCTATTATGAATAAACCTATGGTTAAGCTTTATGAAAATAATACTAAGTATACACCTGGATTATACAATTACTATTATTATTTAAAAAAATCTTTTGACCCTAGACATGATATAGCACATAAATTATATACACCTAAGCTTATAGAATACATACTTAAAGTTAATCCTGATTTAATTATATCTACATTCCCACTTGCAGCCGCTTGTGTTTATAATTTCAGAGAGAAGTACAATCATATAAATATCCCTACATTAACTATTATAACTGATGTTGTAGATAGTTTAGAATGGGTTTACCCTAATACAGATATGTACTTTGTTCCTTCTTGTGAAATAAAAAATAGATTTGTACAAAAAGGTATACATCCTAGTAAAATTAAAGTAACTGGTGTACCAATCAGTAAAAACTTTAATGTTAGTAGTAAAGATATAACCCCAGGAAAATATAAATTATTATTACTTGGTGGTGGTAGAGGTTTATTTGATGTAAGTGAAGAATTTATGTATTGGATAGATAACTTTATTGAAGATCATAAAGAAAATTTAGAAGTTACAATAGTTACAGGTAGTAACTCTAAATTATATAGCAACCTTACAGAAAAAAAGCCACTTAATAATATTAAAGTTTTAGGATTTGTAAATAATATGTATGAATTATTAGAAGAAAGTGACTTGATAATAACAAAGCCTGGAGGTGCTACTTTATTCGAGGCCATATATGCTAACACTCCAGTTATAGTTAAATCTCCTAAAGTAGGTCAAGAAATAGAAAATGCTAAATTCATAATTGATAAAGGAATTGGCTTAATTTATAATGACGAAAAAGATTTAGAAGATATATTTACTAAAATAGTTGATGATGAATTTGAACCATTAATGCGTTTTATGAAAGATAATATGAGTGAATTTAAAAAGTCAATACATCCAGATAAAATCTGCGAATATATATCAGAAATAATAAATAACAAGAGCTAGACTCTTGTTATTTATTCATATTTTTATATTGTTCTATGTCTATTACCCTGCCACTTATTGGTGATTTTTTTATTCTAGAGCTTCTCTTTTTTATTGTTATGTTATTCTTTAACTTAGACATAAGTTTAGACACCATATACATTTCATATATTATAAATGCTATATTAAGTAGTACTTGTATCATAAAGTTATTTTCATAACTTTCAAATCCAAAAATATATATTGAAAATACTCTTATAAGTATTAAGGATACTAAATGAATTGTAAATATAAAAGATAAATTTTTAAAATCATTATCTAAATTAATTTTTTTTATATTATTAAGTATTCTTAGATTATTATCATTCTTACATTTTCTTATATCTATATATATCTGTCTAAATATATTTTTATTTAATAGTAGTGGTAACACAATAATTAGGGTCAGTACTATCATCAAACATGTATCATATATATACATATCAAATCCCTTCTGTACTTTTTGTCTAAATAAAAACATTAAAATATATGTAGTAGAAAATATAATTCCACTTACATTAATTCTCGATTCCCTTTTTTTAGTTATTATAGTATAAATACTCAGAATAAATACTAAAGCTGATGCAAAATATATAATTGTGCTATAATTTGTAAATGCTAATAATATTATCGGAGATATTATATATACTATTGAGTCAGATAATAGCTTATTTTTCAAAATGCCCTCCCCCTTTAAATGATTGTCTATTAATTATCATTTATATAATTCTACTTTTATCAAATAAACCCTCTTAAACTTTACTTTATGAGTATATTAAATTTTCCTAGAATATTTATTCTTTCGACTTTTAATCTAGTTTACAACATTTATTGGATTTATATTTTCATTATTTATTATAGTTTCAAAATGAAGATGATTTCCTGTCGAATTTCCAGTTGTACCTACTTTTGCAATAACCTGTCCAGCTTTAACTACATCTCCTTCTTCAACTACATTTGAATTATTATGTGCATATAAAGTTTCTTTTTCATCAAAATGTTTTATTTTAATTACATTTCCATATCCATTCATTACTCCTGAGAATGAAATTATACCATCATCACAAGATAATATATCTGTATCCTGTGGAGCTGGGATATCTATCCCTTTGTGAAAACTTTGTTTACCTGTAATTGGATGAATTCTTTGTCCAAATGGAGAACTTATTTCTTTATATGATTTAACTGGCCATATTCCTTTTAAATATTCCGTGTTGTTTAAACTAAGCTCTTCTTTTTTTTCTTCCTCTATTTGCTTTTCTAATTTAACACTTTCTATCATATAATCTTGTAATTTAGATTCTAGTTCAATTTTCTTTTTTGCTAAATTTTCTAGCTCAGTTTTTTCTATGTATTCTTTTGATACTGTACTTGTTTGCACAAAGCTTACAGTTACAACTTCTACCTGAGTATTATTATTTTTACACTCTACCATTGAATTAATTTCATTTTGTAAATTTTCAATTTCTAAACTTAATTCTTTTTGGATATCTTTATTTTCAATTAATAAGTCTATTTTATTTTCTAATTCAATAGCGTATACATTAGAATCTTCTTTTTTATAAACAGAAAATCCTAAAACTAAAGTTGCAAATACTGCAATAAACCTTATATATTTTTTCATATATTTTCACTCCTTTTTTAACCATTTATTAATATTGACATATTTTTTTTATTTTATTACATATTTTTTTGTACTAACATATTCTATAAATTTAAATATTATATATTATTAATATACTTTTATTTGTAACTAATATAGTGATGGAGGTTCTATAATGGTTAAAATTTATAGTTTATTATTTGGTATTATAGCCTCAGTGTCTATATCTCTTTATTCATTTATGTATATACTTAGAAATATTTATTATTATTTTGAAAATAAGTCTTTAAGGAGGTTCATAAATAAACTTTTACCATTTTTTTCAAAATACAATTCTTTATTATTAGTGTTAGCTTTAGTTAGCTCTATACTTCATATATTAGGTATATTTATTAATACACCTATTCTTAACACAGGATATGCAGTTTTTCTTATATTACTTCTGCTTACTAAATTCACATTCTTTGGATCTAAAAATTCTAATAATAGCTATCTACTAAATGTTCTTTCTTATTTACTTTTATTTGCTTTAGTTATCCATTACTTTATATAAATATATCTTTATATAAAATTTAATTTTTGAAATGTAAAAAAGAGGACCTCTCCTTATATAAGTGTCCTCTTTCCTTTTTGTTGCTTAATATATATTTTTCTTATATCTTACATATAATTGTTGTATTTCTTCCATATTAGCTTTTAATTCTAATTGTAAATTTGAAGCTCTTGCATAATCTTTAACTTCCAATGCTTCCTTTATTTGAGTAAATAAAGATTTTTTTGTTAGTGTATCTTTCATTACATTAAACTTTATATCAGCTATAGAATTCCACATAACCTCATCTAAAGCATCCCTATTTTCTTTTTCATGTAATTTTGAATAACTTCTTATGCTATCCATAGCATCATCAATTATCCTATTACTTAATTCTTTTTTCCATTTCTTTATAGCCCCAACCTTAAATGATTCTATTATAGCATCTGTAAATACATTTCCTTGTTTTAATGAGTCTAACTTGTTTTTATACTTTTCAAGATTTTGCATATTTTCATAAACTGTCGCTGGTGGAACTGAGAATCTTTCATTTCTTTCTTCCATTGTATAATGCTCAAATACATCATTTTCATCTCTATACATTCTATCTTTTTCTAAATAGCCCCCCTCTTCACCTAGTCCCTTGCTCAATTCTTTTTCAAGGTCTTTAGTTGATAATTTACTTTGAGCACTAGCCTTTATACCATCTAACATAACTTGATAACATCCAGCTAAAACTAAATATGTATTTGATAATGGATTTGGTGATCTTAATTCAAATCTTACAGTTTTAGGATTTTTTATATCCCTAATTAATCCTACAAGTACTGATCTATTTCTTGATGGTATTTCATAACTATGACCTAATGAAGTTACCGTACAAACAGGTGCTTCAAATCCAGGAACTAATCTATTAAATCCATCATTTGTAGATGTTACAAATGGATTTAATACTTCATAGTTACGAAGTAATCCCATAAGTGCTCCATATCCTAACTCACTTAAATAATCATTTTTCATATCTTTTGGTGCAAATATATTTACTATTTTTCCGTTCTTAAGCTTTGCACTAGCACCAACATGAGTATGCCCTCCGCTACCAGCAACTCCATGTATTGGTTTAGCTTTGAATGTAACTTCTAACCCATTTGATGTAAATATATCTTCTATAACTTCTCTTACTATTAATTCACTATCTGCAGCTTGAAGAGGAGATGAAAATTTCCATGATATTTCTAGCTGTTCCATAGCGTGATTAGTCTTCCCATCTATACTTATAGAACTGTTTATTCCTCCAACTTCCTTATGAGCCATTTCTGGATTTACCCCTATATTTTGAAGTGCAATTAAACTTTTCTCTAAACAAGTTCTAATTATACCATGAGTTCTTTTCCAATACTGCTCTTTTAGACTTTGAGATACATATAACTTTTCTAAATCAGCTTTATCTTCTGGAGTATTTACCCAAAATTCTAGCTCTGTAGCTGATGTTAATATTATATCTTCTATATCCGATACACTATCTATCCCTATATTATTTATAACATGAGGATATTTTTCAAATATTTCAAATAATGATGTCTTAAAATACTTTTCTGCTCTTTGTAAAACCCCTCTTGAACATACTTTCTTATTATCATGTATTAAAAATGCTGGTATTCTAAGTGTACCTATTGGTAAATTTAATTCACTATCAATATGTTCCATATTATAATCTATATACCACTTACAATCTGAATCTGGTTTTAGATCTACTTTTGCATTATTTAAAGTAGCTATATTGTAAAGCTCAACACTTGAGCCATCTGTTTGAACTGCTGATTCTAAAAAGTCATTTATATCTTCTAAAAATAACTCTACAGGTATTTTTTCATCAGTTGCATTTCCACCTAGATCTATCCCCATAAGTGATACAAATTTTATTTGCGGATTTGATGTTAAAATCTCTTTTAAATCTTTTTCATTATGTTTTTCTTTTTCTATCGTATATAATAAACCTTTCATACTGTCACTCCCCTAATTTTCAATATCGTATTTTATCTTATTATCCAACATTTTTATTCGTATTTTTATTTATACTTATTATATATTAGATATATAAAGTTCGCAATATTTTTTATTTTTTTATTTTATATAAATACTTATATTTAAAAGTTTAACTTTTATATAAATATAGGGTATACTAAAAATATAAAAATATTTTGGTATACTAAACAATATAGTTATTAATCATATACTTTTTGTAATATAAATTTAATATATTAGTTACTTAATTTAGGAGAGAATTATTATGGAATATGTAGTTTTCGATTTAGAGTTTAACCAAGGCTTTGATAAAACTCTTAATAAGACAGTGTCTAATGAAAGGTGTCCATTTGAAATAATTCAAATAGGTGCTATAAAATTAGATTCTCATTTTAATATAATAGATACTTTTAATAGCTATGTTAAGCCACAGCTATATAAATCTATACACCCTTTTGTAGGCAAAATGACTGGAATAAAATCCGAAGATGTTATGGATGCACCCTCATTTCCTCAAGTATATAAAGAATTTAAAAAATTTGTATCTACCAAGAAAAATACAGTTCTTTGTGTATGGGGAACAGGAGACTTGAAAGAATTATTCAGAAATATAACTTACTATGATTTACCTTATAAAACTCTTACAAAATCATATATAAATATTCAACACTACGCATCTAGATACTTTAATAATCCCGCTGGTAAAAGTATCGGCCTTCAAAATGCTATACAAATATTAAATTTAGATCAGGATAAATCTTATCATAATGCTTTAAATGATGCTTATTATACAGCTCAAGTATTTATAAGAATATATAATCCAAGTATAGTTCCTGATGTTTATATGTATACTACAGTTAAGCCGTCTTCAGCAAAAAAGAATATCAAAAAGCAAATTAATTATGATAAGCTATTTGCTGAATTTGCTAAGATTCTTCAAAGAGATTTAACCAAAGAGGATAAAAAAATAATAGAACTAGCTTATAAAATGGGTAAAACAAACCAGTTTTTAACTGAGTCAACCATATATAAAAAAAGATAGACAAATTTAAAGTGTACCCTTTGTCAAGGACAATTTAAAAAAAGGTATTTCTAAGAAACAAG
>OMGY01000414.1_pt1 | contig 50747 bp, 70 predicted proteins | sample 1674461 | NCBI WGS metagenome assembly OMGY01 (sample SAMN05578579, study PRJEB25193) | human gut metagenome | biome: Human Microbiome; feature: human-associated habitat; material: feces | host: Homo sapiens | place: USA:Birmingham | reverse complement strand
CCTCCAACAAGGTTTAACGAAAATTTAACACTTCCTAACTAAATATATTTTCAGGTTTCAAATATTTTATTACTTGACAGGCATAAAATGATTATTTCAACTTATTAACAAAACAACCAAGAAATTTAATACGATTTAACCCAAAAAAATCATGAAAAATTTTTCTGATTTAGAAATTATTCGTATATTTACATATCGGAAATAACAAACATATCACTGGTTATTAAACATAGTTTAACAGTTTCATTAACGAAATTTAACCATAAATATTTTTCCGGTTAAAATAAAATTAGTACTTTTACAATATAAATAAAACGGAAATAATATGAATAATTAAAATATAACAGTAATGAAAATTAACAGAAATTATCGTTTTGTCCTGACAATTCTGGGCAGCGAGAAAATTGCAGCAGGAGAAATAAGCATTGAAAATAATGCAGTATCGGGCGAGAGAATATTTGCCAGCGAATGCCACTACTATGCCGAGAAAAATATTATTGAGTGCATTAAAGATGCAGCCAAGAGAAATGAACTGGGCGAATATTATAATCACACTTATTGCATTTACAAAGAGGACAAGCCGAAAAAAGAAATTACTGAGCGCGAAGAAGGCGACAAGAAAATCACAGAGACAAGAGAAATACCCGGAAAAGCTATGCTACTCGAAATAATAACAGTAGACAAGTGTGGAGTGACTATCCGATAAGGATAGTCACAGCCCTCTCGGGAGAACTCTACACAAGAGACGGCAGTCCGACTCTGCCGGAGGGCACAATTGGCAATATTGCTGAGAGAATTAAAATAAACAGTAATATAAACAAGAGAATAACGGGAGAATACAGTTATGACAAAAAACTATTACAGGAGTGATTACTCCGACAAACAGTGGAAAGCCTTAATTGACAAGGCCACGGAACTGGGTTGCCAGATAACCTATAGCAAATACGGCAACATAGTAACAATTGACAGCACAGACCGAGAGAATTCTATTCTTAAATCGGTTGGTGCAGGAGAAGAATATAGAGTTATGTGGGCAGACCATATCCATAACATGCTGCAGGAGAGCACGGACTTAAGAACGTGGAAAGTACAGCCTAAGAGATACCACCGCAGCTATTGTCCGACTATCTGCAGGAGACAGAAGTCAGCAGAACATGAGCAGGAGCGTCTCGAGAGAATAACAGATTTTGAATGGACAATAATAGTAATACCGGAATAATATGGATGCAGCAGTATTTGGGTGACTTATAGAATATGAGCAAAAGCTCAGAGAAGCCGGGTATAGTGAAGAAGAAATACAGAAACTCGTTCTAAAAGCAGTAAAATAACAAGAGAATAATTATGACAGCAGAAGAATTATATAAAGTAGCAAGAGAAACATATCCGTATGTATATTTTGATATTGCTGTAGTAAAGCAGTATCTCAAAAAAGGATATAAGCCAGATGTTTGGCTGTTGTATGATTATATTTTGAGTCAAAATTTAGCTGAGGAGGTAGAGCTATGAACAGCAAGAGAACTTATACGTACAATGTGGTACTGCAGGAGAATGATGTATGCCCACGGGGTGAGCTTCTAACAGACAAAGAGCTCGAGAGAATGAAATTACACAATCCAAAACGTGATTGGCCGAAAACAGCAAAGGCCAAAGTATATGCCGAGAGTTGTTACATAAGCTTTGGCGTACGGTTTGGACGAGTGAAACAATATCTAAATACAGGAAAATAACATGAAACGACAAGAAGACTATAAATTTGAGTATATGCTGCTTGGCAGACTTCAATGTGATTGTGACTATTATCTTAATTACGGCGGCAGAGATGCTCAGCATTGCCTTTGGGCTCACGATAAACAGAAACAAATCGATAAAATGCGAGAGCTTTATGATTTGATGCCGATTAAACCAGAATGGCTCACGAAAGAACAAATTAATGAATATGCGGCAAAAATGAATGTAAAATAATCAACATTATTTAACGAAAAAAAGTTCTTAAAGCAGTAACTAGATTAAAATAAAGGTAGTATATTTGCATATAACTTAAAAGATAATATAAATATGAAGAAAATAATTATTGGCGCCATAGCCATTATCGCAGTTATGAATGGAGTAGCTTTGTATAAAATACAGCAATTAAAAGCTGAAATTATATATCAGCAGCAGCTACTTGATGCTCAAGAGAAATATATTAAATCTGAAATGTACAGAGTTAATTCAGCTTTTTATCTTATTGCTTCACCGGCATTTCAAGATAAAGCCGTTCGAGAGAAATTACAAACTGATATGAAGCAAGCATGTGAAAAATATAAAGCTATTCAAGAGAAATAACCAATACTGTTTAACAAATATGGAAACAACAGTTTTTTATGTAGCAATTGCCTATGATGACGGCATTTTCAATCCTACAGTTGTAGAGAAGTTTGATAATAAAGCAGACGCAGACAGTTATGCAGCTCTTATGTGTCGTTCAAAGCAACGCCGGTACATTGTGCTTAAGCAAGTAACACAATGGGACAGCATTTCTCGAAAAAATGCATGACCTTAGCCGCTGCGGATAGAAACGATATTCGTGGAACAGTATCGAGCGAAGCGGATTTTAGGAACGACATCTACGGCGACGCTAAGTTTAACCTAATTGATAAAAATTTACAGTAATATGGTAACAGTAAAATTTTCAACGCATAGAGCGGAAACACTATTTTTGATGCCAACTATTGCGATAGAGCAATACAATTCAGAAACAGCAATAAGATTTGTATTTTTACGCGGTGTATTTAATATAGAAATAGACAAGTATTATGGCAAAAAGTGAAATATTTGTAATAGCTTATAGGCTTGAAGCTTATAATAATTATTATGCCTTAGACGGCTTCATGGAAGCAATTTGTGATTATGCAATAATATCTAAAGAAACAGATTACGCGCTTACAGTAGTAGCATCTTCAGAAGCCTTAAGCACGTCAAGATTGGCAAATACGGCTTATAAATATTTTGGCAAAGAAGGGTATACTATAAGTACTCTCGGGCTTTTAGGGCCGTTTAAGAAATTCAATTAATATTCTTTAACATAAAACTTAGAAAAAAGTTCTAAAGCGGCTTAATAATTCAAAAAAAATATAGTACATTAGCACTATCATAATTAATACATATTATTTAATAACAATTTAAAATTACAGTATTATGGCAACAAAGAAATTTTCACAGATGACAACGAAGAAACTGAATGCTCTTTTGGCAACAGCAAGTGACGAAGACAAAAAGGCTATTGAAGCCGTACTTACAGCTCGTGAACAAGCTACTAAACCAGCTGTAAAAGAGATTTCTATACCTACGCCGAGCCCGGTTGAAGATGTATTAATAAACGAAGTTAGTCCTGAAGAAGAAGCAGCTATTAAAGCAGCTGAAGAAAATGGCGGAATCAATCCTATGTATAACGGTAGTAAATCAACTTTGGAAAAGAAGCCGAAAATGACCGACGAGGAACGCCATGCATTGGCTGAAGAACTGAAGAAGAATGTTAATCATCGTTGTCAAGCAGTTCCTTTCAATACTGCAGAATGGGTTGATGGTTATATAGCTGGAGTAATTGAAGAAAAGCGCAGTGGCAAAATATTATACGCAATCAAGACAGATGATGGGCGCCGTATTGTAAAAGTACACGACAGCAACCTTATTCGTATCTTAGACGAAGTAATTGAGCCGGAAAAGAAAACCCGTACGCGTAAAGCAAAAGACCCAGCAGATGAAGTTGAATGGACACCTGAAGCAATAGCTGAAGAAATTAACGAAGTTATTGGCAATGTTGGTAAAACCATAGAACTTGAAAAATACCGCACAATAGATGAGAATGGTGAAGAACATGCCGAAGTAATAATAGGCCGTATTGTGGCAATCGTTCCTGACAAACGAGCTAAGCGACTACTTTATCGTATTTCAGTTCCTGCACCTGTTGAAGGTAATCCGCTTGCAACAAAGACTATGCATAAAGTTGTAAAAGCTGAAGGCATTAAAATTGCTGAAGAATTTGATAAAGAAGGCGCACAGCTTAATGCTAAGTATACGGAACGTCGTGAGGCTGCTGCTGCTCGCACTCCGCTTACTCCGCAAGACCGTTACATACGCTGTGAGGAAAATGTGAAAAAAGCGGAAGAAAAATTGCAAAAAGCACAGGAAGAACTGGAAGCTAAAAAGAAACAGCTTGAAGATGCAAAGAAAGAGCTGGATGAGTATCTTGCCAGTCAGGCACAAGAAAGCTCAGCTGCTGGAGTTTCAGAAGAGGTAGACCTTCTTGCGTAAACTGCTATAGATAAATTTCTGTTAAACACCTCGAAGAAAGCTGCTCTGTGAAGAGCGGCTTTTCTTTTATGCCGTATATTTAATTGATATACGGTATTTTTTATATAACAGTTTTATATGTCAAAATATGTAAACTCATAGAAACATGCTTCTTTCGCGTTCTAAGGAACTTTCATATCTGAGATATACTATAATATAGGTTAACTCAATTCGATGCGATAGAGGTTAAAAGAAGTATATCTATTAATATATATTATGACTTCATAAGAATATATTAATGCATAGACTTTCCTGAACTTTAAGTTACCAAGCAGCTATATAAATAGCTGTTAAATTTATGACTAAAAAGTTGACTCATTTTCGCGCGTTCTAGGACACTTTTATTTGAGAGTCATAGGAATATCATTCTCAAAAAAGAAATGATGAGAGAATGAATGAAAATAATGAAATTTCATATATCTACAAGGCATTTAGAGCTCTATATTTTTATATTAAAGCTGCAATAAACCAGTAAAAATTTTTATGTTAAAGTTTGTAAAACAGTAATTCGTATTAAGATTATTATGTATTTTAGCTTATAAGAGAATAAAGTAAAACTGTTAAAAAATGTTACATGCTAGAATACATAAAAGCTGCATGACCGCTATAATTAAGCAGTTTATACTTAAGCACATAAAACACATATACAGTATGTTACGTAGCAATTGTCCACACTGGACTCCATACGTGGTACAGGAAATAGCCGAGAGAATATTTGCCACAATTGGACAGGAGAATATCACAAGCCCCTAACAAGAGAAATGTTGAACAAAAATAAACAAGAGAATATATGAGTGGCTTTGTATTAGATTATAGCAAAAAGCAAACATTACAGATAACAAATGATGCTTTTTACTATTTATATTATGGCGAAGAGCCGTTAGATGAAGACAATTTAGAAGAAGCCAATGAGGTATCTGAAATGTTTTCCAACAATTTTTATATTGAAGATGATTGGAAAATAGTTGATAATTCAGACCTTATAGAATGCACATTTATTCCGTATATTGAAGACCGAGTTGATTATGATGAATATGAGGACCTTACCAAACATATTCAACAGCAAATAAAATGGCTTGATGCAAATCATATTAGAGTATGGTGGTTTAACAACCAAACTGGAACGAGAGAATTACGTGGTGATTTTAAAGTTTACATTGATAAGTATGGGTATAAATGTTTTCACACTGGTAATCAAGATGAAAGTTTTATAGCAGGAAAAATGAGTTTATATTTTTTGAAGAATTTTAAAAAGCATATAGCTTAACAAGTAAACAGGAGAAATATAAAGCAGACTACAGAAAAGTAGTCTGCTTTTTACATTAAGTTTTCATCTTCTTCTACAACAAGAGAATAGCCAATTCCTCGTATAGTTTCTATTACTATTCTACTATCCATTTTAAGCATATTTCGCAGCATACATATATGGACATCTAAGCTACGTTTATTAAAGTAGTTATCATCAGTCCATATTTGTTGCATGAGTATTTTCTTAGGTAACGTTTCATTTTTATAAGCACATAATAAAGCAAGAACTTGACTTTGTTTATTATTAAGCTGTGTTTTTACATTGCCTATAGTAAGAATTTTGTTTATAGTATTAAACGTATAATCACCTATCTTATAAGATGGCTCTATACCTCTCACTTGCACACCACATCTTTTTAGAACAGCTTTTATTCTTCTTATAAGTTCTTCAATATTGTATGGCCTTATAATATAATCATCTACACCTTCATCAAACGCTTCAATAACATACTCATATCGAGCTTTATCTGATACCATTATTATAGGTATTTTATTATCCGATTTGCGTAAAAATTTTAGCGGCTTTAACATCATAGAGGTATCTGTTGTTTTATAATGGCTTAGTATACATAAATCATAGTTTTTTTCTTTGATTTTATCCAATATATTATTCTCAGTTGATGTTATTACTTGAAAGCCGTTATACACCAAGTAATCTACCATAATTTTACAATCTTCATCTTGGTATATTAAAATTCTCGGTAATGCTAATTTTGTATTATTATCTTTCATACCATTTTTTTAATTTCATTTTGCAAATTGTTATATAAAACTTCATACCAAAATGGATTAAGTCTTAACAAATCAAAATATGAATATACACCTTTTTGGTATATTAAAGAAGCATATTTAAGCTCTTTATCCGTTCTCTTTTTGAGATGTTCATGGTAGAACTTTATAGATTGGTCCACATTTATTAAGAATGGTGATTTATGTTCCATAAGAACTTTTTGTTCTGTATTTTGAACAAAATAATATGGAATATTTGGTATTGCCCAAAAAGTCAGTTCAGCCCCATATTCTTTACTTGCTTTATATAAAAAGCCAGGGCATGTACGAATTGAATCTGGATATAAGTTTTTACATATTCTTAATCTACGTGGAATAAAAGGATTAAGTAAAGTAGTTAATCGCTTATTTATATAAGTTGAATACTTATCAATCATTCTTGTGTGTTCTTTAACAAGCGATGAAACTAATAGTTTAATCCTTTCATTTCCTATAGGGTCGCTTAGGCGTATATATTCTTGCCTGAAAGCTTCACGTTGAATCCGTATTCTATCTTCTTTAAGACGCTGAGACTTTTTCGTTTTAGCTTCTATACTAGCAATAGCAGCTCTGTGCTGTCCTTCTGGTCCAAATAATTTTACGCCTCTACAGCTATTTGGGCCCAAACCAGTCCATGACATTTTATCTCCATATCTAGCCTCAATCTCTCTATTTTCCTGTTCTTCTTCAGATAATTCAACATGCTCTTCTTCTATAGTAATCTTTTCAATTGCTTCAGATTGAGCTTCTTGAATATCCTCATCATCACTTTTAATTTCATCGAGAAATTCAAAGAGTTCCTTTTCTGTTAAGTCTCCATACTGCTTAATATCTTCCATACCATTTAAATAGTGACTTGATTATATCTTTTCCAGCTTGCTTATTAAGCAATCCAAAATATGCAATCGCAAGTGTGAGTCTTGCTATTTTATGCAATATCCAGGCTAATAGATATATAGGGAAATAAAGTACACCTATATATCTCCATAAAAATTTAAATACCTTTTTCATTTCCATAATCCTTTTTTATATAAAAACTTTCCTGCATTCATACCCAAGCTAAACATTCCTGAGCCAAAAAGAACCAATGCTAATATCTCATGTAATGTTATTTCCATAACTTTTTATTTTATTACAGTTTGTTGACTTATAACTTCTTTTATAGGGCTTTTTATTTCTTGTATGTTACTTAACATGTTCGCTATACTAAATGGAGGACATGCTATATAAACATCAGCCAATGCATCAACTAACTCATCTTTGCTTAGTTTCTGCAAATTGCTCTTTATTATCTCTCTTATCGGATTGTTCATCTTTGATAATATCTTTTTGGCCTTCTTCTGCTTGCTTTAATTCAACATAAGTCCTATGAAAAGCTTCATCGCCTATTCCTTTAATAAAAGTTCTAAGTGTAGAAGGATATTCGCTTGTATTTATAGTCTTATCGACTACTTTCGCATAAAGAGCGGCAAGAGTTTTAGGCCCAAATACCTTTTTCTCCTGTAATCTTTCAATAGGGCCTCTTTTGGATTGAATATAAGGATTTTCATACATAATTTTTGCGCGTGTTAAATACAAATCTTCAATCAAGAATTTAATATTCTTTTCAAATTGAGGCATTTGAATAACATCAATAACTTTTAATTCAGATACTTTCATACTGTTTAATTATTTATTTTACATTTACCAAATTCAATTTTTCCCATGATTATTCCAAAGTTTAACTAATTGTTTTTCTGTATATGGTTCTTTTATACCCATATTTGCATTCACATACCATATTCCTATGGAATCAACAAGTATGAACTCATTTATCTTTATCTGGTATATCTCACTATCGGGGGTGTGCTTCCTTTACAGCAGTTGTACAGTCTCCATTTGTATAGCAGCTTGTTAGTATAATCGATACTAATAAAAGCAATAGGAATTTCTTCATAGTTACTCCTCCCACTCGATTTTAATTGTACCTAAATACGATGGTGGACAATTACTTACGGCTTCTTCTCTGTTAGGAAATACGCCAACAGCTAATGTATCTCCATGATTATTTTTGCACAAGTTAATCCACCCCTCTTTCTTCTGAGGGAGCATCATTAAGTCATCTTTATATGGCGTGTCATCTTCAATTATAACCTTACCTTTTTCATTATAGCCATATATATGGTTTCTTCTTTGGCAGTATCTTCTACCAAAACAATGATTGGATAGCTTACGTCCTTGAATAAAAATTTTCTATCAAAGGAAATAATCCTTGCCTTTCTACCATCACGAGTACATACAGGTTTACCGGCTTTGGCTGCTTCGAAGTCAAAGGGTTTTAGATTCAATTTCTTTTCTTCCGTATTTTCTAATTTTAATTCGGTTTCTACTAAAAATGAGTCTTTATCACAGGAGTCAAAATTACATGCTTGCTCTTTAAACAAACAGTGCACACATGAGTATCCATCAATAGACCTCAATCTTTGAAGTACTTTACCCTCATAAACAAAAGGCTCTCCGACCTTTTCAAGTTTCTTGAAGATTACAGATTTACCATCTTTTCTATAACATGATAAACATTCTCCTCTTATCTCAAATACATCACTACAATGAATATCACTCTTGGTAGCTAAATCACAATTCTCACATCCAAGAGATTTTGGATGAATACACTGATACCATTCTCCATTGTACTCAAATATTTCTCCTACTTTTCTTTCCATATCTTACTGTATTTTAATCGTTCAAATTCAATTATCTCTTTATCCCATAGTTTGGCCGCAAAATGTTCTAACTGGCAGCCTTTGGATTTTCCCAACCGGGGCAAAGGCATATCGCATCGCATTCCATTAGTGCCTTTATAAAGCAAATAATCCTTGCCTTTCTTCCGTCTTTTGTACATACTGGCTTACCTGCTTTGGCTGCTTCGAGGTCAAATTCCTTTAAGTTCAATTTCTTTGCCAATTTCTTTAAGTTCAATTTCTTTTTATTCATATTTCTTACAAAAATTATCAATGTTAATTATTCTTTTTTTATGCTAAAGTGTTTTTCATATATATGTAAGTCATGTGCAAAGTGGTAATATGTGCCTATTGGTACACCGAGCTCATCTGCAACTAATTGTTGAAGCTTTGTCCAACAATACTGGTCATTGCAAAAACCATAAACCAAATCATTGCTTCGCATAGTTACGCACATATCAAGAGTTCCTATTTGAGGCTTAATATCAAATCCAACTGATAACGTACAGGGTGTATCATACTTATAGTCATCTTTTTCTTTGCCATCAAATATAGTAAACCAAGCTTGGCGAGTATCTTTATTTTCTCTAAGCTGTTTAATACACTTTTCTAATTGATTATTACGAGTCCATTGCCACCCATAATTAGAATTGACAATATTATTCCCATTATGCATTTTATCCCATATAGGAGCATATTTTTTAATTTCTTCAACGCTTCTATTACATGACATATACCAAGCAAATTCTCGCTCTGCATATCGTTCGCTAAATTTACGCCATTTTGTTGTTATGATGCGTTGCTGAGGATTAAGTAAATAAAAACCAACATTGTAAATAGCTTTTGTTCCAACATTAGTATTTATTCCTTTACTCATGATAAAAGCATATAGGTTTTCAAAAGCCTCGGTAGCATTTTTATAAATTGTGTTCATGCTTCTTCATGTTCATAAGTTAATACTAAAGTTGCTCCATAATCATACCAAAGAAGTTCTTCAAACTCTTCTATAGTATTGCAATTGTATTTATACATTTCAGCCTCTAAGTCATTAGGACTGTCTATTATTAGTGTATTTTCAGCTATAGTTGTCATATTACTTGACTATTTTATTGGTATTACTGTTATAAACTCTAAATAACAATTCTTCAGCTTCCTCATTCATAGTATCACAAATGCTTATTGCTTCTTCCATAGATAAATCTGTAAGTTCTTCATTATTATCATTTACTGCAATTTCGCCAGTTATAACTCTAACATCAAATGAGTTTGCAGAAGCAAAAGCCTTAGTAGCATCAAGAGCTTGTGTGCAAATACAATACACAGCATCCCAGTATATAAAAGATAAAGTGCTTGTATGTTTTAATATACTTATATAAAACTCTCTTAGCTTCTCAGGTTTAAACCATCCTTGCTCATCCATCCGTCTATATTCAGCAAGCCATCTGCCATAACCATTATTCGCTTTGAATTTGTTAGCATAAACAGCTACAAACCTAAGAAACTGGTCTGTATAAATAACTTGAGGAATTTCTATTGTTTTCTTTTTCGGTTTCATTTGCTGAATTTCTGTTTCAAATATGAAAAATTCCACATTATAGTTTCATATACTTCTTCAGACTCGCGTATTAGTATTGCTCCACGACGTATATCGGTCATATTTATTATGCCTCTATTGCGAAGCTTTACAAATTTGAAAAATTGCTTTTTTGTTATTTCTTCTGCTTTCATAAGCTTAAAGTTTATATTCTCGCGCGTTCTAGAGCCCGCTTATTATTCCATTATTATTCAATCATCTATGTACTTAAAGCGCGATATCGCGCGCGAGAATAATGTGAAAATCAATCCTTAGTATGACCCAGTAGACCCGAGTGCTCCATCACCACGCTCAGATGGACGACTGAAAAGCTCTGATTCAGGAACTTCTTCAAGGTCTTCATACGATACAGGTACGAGAATAAATTGTGCTATTTTCATACCCGGTTTGATAAGCACTTTAGCTCTACCTATATTTATAAGATGTATATGAATTTCACCTTGGTAATCTTCATCTACAATCTTTGCTCCAAGGATAACAATACTCTCAAATGCTTCTGGCTTTGGCGTTCTATTAGCTTCAAGGCAAGCCCATTTAGAAGTTACAACTCCTGATTTATCAGAAGCCATGAGCATATATCCTTCTGGAATTTCCATCTTAATGCCAGACGGTATTAAAATGTCAGTTCCTGGATTTAGTATAAAACCTTTATTATCACCAAAATTAGGAACAAAAAAATCAATTCCTGCAGCTTTACCTGTTCCTCTCATTGGGGACTTTACATCTCTTACTTTCGAATATTTCATATTTACTTATGATTTATAGTTAAAATGTGAATAAGATTTTGTATATACTTGTAGTCTTTGACTCTGCCGAGTTTCATTTTGTCTATAAGCGCATATTCTACTTTTTGCACACCTATTACATGATGCTTCGCATGTTTCTTATCTTGCAATGAAAGACTTACTTCCATATCAAGAATAGTATCATAGTCTTGTGCATTGTCTACTATGACATTGATTTTAATGCCATCTATAAAGAAAGAATAGCATAGGCTTTCATAGTTATCATTCTTAAGACCTGCTAAAAACTGAAGTTCTGAAAGCTTATTTCTCTGTTCTTCTGTCAGGTGAAAGACTTTTATGTCTACATCTTGCGGGGCAAAATTAGACGGAACTCCAAGTAAGGCTAAAGCAACTGTGCCTGTTACCATATACTCGATTTTGTTTGCAGCACAAAACTCATTAAGCTTAAACAATATTTCTGTATTTACGTTCATAACTATTATATTTTAAAAGTTAATACAAATCATCATCTTCAATTGGCTTGTTCACTTTAGGAGCCTTTATGTCTCTTGGTTTACGTTTTAATACCCAAAGAGTATTACGTGAAGCATCAGGGAACATAGGTGCCATGATATTAGCAATAAGGTTTGAATCATAATACTCTTTAAGAGCATCAAACATTTTTTTCTGCCAATCATTCATCAATGGCTTATAGTCTTTGACTGAAGCAAATGTACCAAATTTCTTTACAATATCAAAGTGACATTTCAATATGCCTTCAAGTTCCCAATGGTCAAACTCTTGTACATCAACTCCGCGGCCATCACCTGAATCATAAGTATGATTACCTGCCGCTCCAACTGATGGGTCATAATTCGGAGTTGAAAGATAATAAGTAGCATTGTTATTACCACAGGCCTTAAAGTTCTCAAGAAACTTATGAGCATTTTGTTTGCCTACGTGTTCAAGCACTTCAAACGCGCAAACCTTATCAGCATTAAACTGACTAAAATCCATATAGTTTTTAACAAGGTCTGCTACATAAAAATGAGCCCAAGGCACATTAGCGTATTTCTCAGCCGCTTCTTGAATTGTTTTCTCGCGAATGTCAATACCGATATACTCTTTCTGCTTAAACTTGTTCCTGTATAATACCTCGAGCAAATTAGCAGCTCCACAACCAAAATCAACAATAGATTCACCAATCTTGGCTTCTTTCAGAATATGAGTCCATCGTAAATAATGCGCGAATTGGTCTCTGTGAAATACATGACGTTCAAATGCTTGGTCTGGCCTGAGGTCTGTTGTATTATAAACTTTTGCCATAATTAAAAAATTATTTATTCGTTAAAGTAACTTTTATTTGTTAAAAGTATCTTTCATTCTCTTCCAAATATTCATTCATAGAGCCTATGTAAGCTACTGCATCAAGAAGATTATCTTCTTTGTGGCTATATGCTTCACGTGATAGTTTAAGAGCTATCATAGCTCTATACATACCAGCAGTTGTTATTTGCTGGTCTTTAGGTGACATCAAGTTATAAAGAGCAGCAGCTCTTTCCATTGACTCCTTAAATGGTCCATATTGGCGCTCTTTTTCCTCCGAACGCTCATTCACGATTTGGTCTGCTTTTTTCAAAATATTACTCATTGTTTAAAACTATTTATTATTTTGTCTTTTAAATCTGGATTATCTTCAAGCATTTCTACAAAGAGGTCTGCTGCAACATTTATATTAAACTGCCTCATGTCATCATGTTCTTGAAAATACCTAAGAAAAATTAGTATTTCTTTAAGCATTTCATTATTTTTCTTTTAACAGTTTAAATATTTCATTCATTACAACATTGATTTTAGTTCTTCTTTTAATTTTTTGGCATCAGCGCCTCTAAATGTTTGAGCATTTGCTAAAAAGTATCTAACAATATCTCCTGCAGTATCATAAAGATATATAGCATTCGGGTCTGAAGTATCAAGCGTTAGCATCGCTTCTAAATAAGGCACTGCACCAAAATATACATTAAGCCATGTTGACTTTATATCTTTTGCTATTTGCTGAAATGTTCTTTTTTTTATTCATATTATTATATTATTTCAAATGTGAATATACTAATTTTTCCGAGAACAAAAAAATTTTTTTCTATATTTCATATTCATTTAATACTTTTTAACTTAGCCAAATTTTAATATACTTTACGTTTATGATTATCTGGTATATATCCGTTTATTACTTTTAACTCATCCATAAACATAACAGAATTATAATGTTTCGGAAATTCTTTTACTATATTAAAACACGCTGTTTTGTCTTTTACTAAACTATTATCATCTGCTGGTTTTACATACCCAAGTTTTACAAATTTATAAAGGTATGCAGTTTCTGAATTTCTACCAGGTTCTTTACCAAGTAGAATTTCTTTTGAACTTACTACTTTACCAACATTGTTGTTAACGAATTTTACCATCTCATTAAACACTGATGGCTTTTTACCATTTCTTCCCATAATTACATAAATTTTTTATATTTATCGATTTTTGCTTTTATACTATCCATTAAAGCATTTTGTTTTTTATCTTTAGCTTTAAGTGCTCTGATTACATCTTCATCATGTGTATCTTGTAATATTAAATGGTTTATTACTACACAGTTTTGTTGTCCTTGACGATATAACCTAGCATTAAACTGTTGATATAATTCAAGACTCCATGTTTGTCCAAACCAAACTATTATGTTGCCTCCGGCTTGAAGATTAAGTCCATGACCTGCTGATGCTGGGTGCGCTAACATAACCTGTATTTTACCATTATTCCAGTCCTCAATATCTCTATTGTTTTTAAGTTCTCTCAGGTTGTATTTCTTAAGATATTTTACGATTCTATCTCTATCAAATTGATAGGTCCATGCTACAAGTACAGATTGGCCATTTGCGTCTTCAATTATCTCCTTAAGAGCTTCAAGTTTAATATCATGAATTGGGAATACGTTTCTTTCTTCATCATATATAGCTCCATTTGCAAACTGGAGTAGTTTATTTGAAAGAGCAGCAGCATTAATTACATTTACCTCTATTGGTTTTTCTATAAATGTCGAATTACCATTTTCATCTTTCTGTTCAACTATCTCAGTAGTATTTATTAAATCAAGTACTTTATTCTTCTCAAAATCATCATATTGTTTTTTTATATCTTCAGGCATTCTAAGCTTTATATAATTATCTGTCCTTAACGGCATTTCAAGATAATCATCGGACTTCATGCTTATGCAAATATCCTCTATTTTCTTGTGTATTAAATACTCTGAATTATCCATTAAATTATATGAATATACAACATGACCATTTGTTTGCCCAGGCCGAAAATATCTTTCTCTATATCTGGATATTGTCTTTTCAAGACGTTCGCCTCTATCCATAAGATATATTTGAGACCACAAATCAATAAGTCCATTTGGAGCAGGTGTACCAGTTAACCCTACTAATCTTTTAAGATAAGGCCTTGCTCCACGTAATGCTTTAAAGCGCTCCGATTTGTAAGATTTAAAACTACTAAGTTCATCAATTATAACCATATCAAATGGTAACTTGCCTCCACCATATAAAGCGCATAGCCATGCAATATTATCTCTTGATATAATATAAATATCAGCCTTTGTTTCCATAACAGCTGTTATTCGTTGTTTAGCAGTGCCTATAATCTTAGAAAAACGTAAATGTTTTAAATGGTCCCACTTTTCTGCCTCTTCTTGCCAAACTGACTCAGCTACTCGCTTTGGTGCTATAACTAATACCGAATTAATCTCAAGATAATCAAACATTAAATAGTTTATAGCTGTAAGAGCTGATACGGTTTTGCCCAAACCCATTTCAAGAAATACTCCACAAAATGGGTGAGTAATTATATGTTCAACACAAGCTAATTGGTATTTATGTAAATCTGTTTCTTTCATTTACTTAATACAATATCATCTATAAAGTTCACTACACTTTCTACTGTATCTATTACTTCAACTCTAAAACCCAAAGTTCTAAGCTTATTATGCATATATGTTTGTATGCGCTTGGGCTTTTGTCCAGTTGTTTTTAATTCCACAAAAACTATTTTATGACCTGGAAATAAGCACATTCTATCTGGTAAGCCTATAAGTTGGTCACATAATAGCTTTATGCACATACCGCCATTTATCTTAACAAGCTCAACCAATTTGCGCTCTACAACTTTTTCACTATCTATATGCTTCATATACTACATACTTTATTTCCTTTTTTTTATAGCAGACTATCTTTACGTTTATAATATTTTTGCTTTCCATATAAAGAAAAGTTTTTAGTTGATGATATAGCTTCCCATTCAGGTAATGACCTAAGAATTTCATTAATATCTCTCGTATTATATCTTGACATATCATTTTTTTCTTTTCCAAGACATTCACACCATATTTCAGCAACACAAACAAAGTCTTTTTGTATTGTACCATTTTTAGATAATGGGTCTTCTAACCAATGCCTTCTGTCATACAAATCCATATTATCCCAATCATCAGGGAATTTAGTGTTAAGATATTCTTCAATAATACCTTTACGCTCATCTACTTCTGAGTGTTTATGTTGCTCAATCTTAGCAATTATATCTTCATCACCAACAAGATATAAAGGCTCTTTTGCTAAATATAACTGATATGCCTCAGCCCATATTTGGTTTACTTCATCTTGTGTAAGGTCATCTACAACTGATTTAGTAGCATATTCTGGTCTTACGTCTATAGGCATAAATCGTCTATTCCCTGTTGGGTCGCGTAAAAAGTCTTTATTATTAGTTGTGCCAAAAAATACACATTGCCTTTTATATGTTTCTACTGTTCTGCCATATGCTGGTCTGAACATGTCTTCTCTTTTTGATATATAATGCTTAATAGATTCTACTTCTGCTTTTTTAAGGCCTGAAAGTTCTGCCATTTCAATTAGCCATGCTCCTTGTATCTGTTCAAATGATTCCTTGCCCTGTACTGTCGTGAATGTATCTGAGAACCAGTCCATACCGAGTTTTTTAACAAATGTACTTTTATACGTTCCTTGGTCTCCGACCAGTATGAGCGCTGTGTCGAATTTAACACCAGGTTCGAATACTCTTGTCACTGCAGCGACAAGCATTTTTCTAATGGCGGCTCTAGTATAAGCGTTATCTTCTGCTCCAAAATAATCAATCAATAATGTATTAACTCTCGGTATGCCATCCCACTTTTGAGCACATATATACTCTCTTATCGGATGGAACTTTTTCTTTTCAAATTCAAGCGCAAGCGCGTCGTCCACTTTTTGACTTGACACAATGCCGTAAACACACTCAATGTAATTACGAACACCAGAATAGTCAACATCACGAAGGGGCTCCACAGTATCGACTTTACGCCATGGTAACGAACGTGTAACATATCTTTTATTATCAAAAATGTTTAGCTTAAATACATCTTTTAAGAATTGGTCATGCTGAATTATTATATTCAAGTTATTGGCAGAATTATCATATTCGCCTTTTGTATTAGCATCAAGTTCTTCTGTCCATGAAGTATCATATTCTTCAGGAACTTCGGCTTTTGCTTCTTCTGCAAACTCGAATTTAGCTTCGGCAAACTTTTCTTCAGCAATATGCTTTTTTGTCGTAGAGTCTTTAGAGGCAAATTCTTCCATTGCTTTAAAGCTCTTTTTATCTTTATCTTCTTTTTCTTTGCCTGTATCTAAATGACCAAATTTATGTATACGGACTAAATCAAATGCATTACATAATCTGCCTCCAGCAGGGTCTGTTCCATGGTGAGAATATGCAAATTTATCATCATAAACTATTAGACCTGCAACTGTAGAGCCATTTATATATGTATATCGTCCTTCTCCAGCTGGTGTATATACATCTGAAAGAAAAGTCTCAATAGCTTCTTGTATAGTATAAGTACGACAGAAAACACCAATTATGCCTTTTTTATCTTCTGGGTCTTCTTGCTTTTTGATAGCTTGCATTATTACATCTGTGCTATCTGTAGCAGTTGGCCATTCGCTCGTATCATGCCAATCATCATATAGCCCAAGAATATAATCGGCTTCAAGGAAAGGTCCGTCTTGAAATTCAAAGTAGTACTCCATATCTGATGATACAGACGGCCAGAACATAAGTCTATTTACATCAAAAGTTGACTGGTCAAACAAATCAATGTTTAGGTCTCCAGCGACTTTTCGGGCAATAGCTTGATATTCTTCTTGCGATACTTCTCTATCAAGTGGAATTATCAATCTGTGTCGTGGCTTTTCAGGGCATGACTTATGAGTTGAATGAATAACCGCGGCACAATCAAATAGCATTGTAAAGTCCCACCAAAAGTTCTCGTGAGAAAAGTCAATATCCAATGTAATTAACTGGCGGTAAAGTACATTTGTTTTATCACGCCTACCATTTGTAAGAAATCCGCCTACAAATCCGCCTACGTCTTTTATCTTACTTTGCTCTTCTTTTGTGGCACTCATAAACCGCTTATATGTTTCAGCGGTTACTACAGGAGTAGCTAGCTTTTGAACTAAATCGCTCCAAGTAGTTTTGGTATTTTTCCATACTTTACTTGAAACATTTAGTCCAACTGCTATGCTAAGATTTTCATCATATTCTAATTTACCTACTTGCATAAATACTAATCATTTTTGGTAAAAATCCATAACTCCTCCATCTGCATTAAGTGGAAGGTCTTGTGCCCACAAAGGTGGAGTTGACATGATTTTTACCAAATTATCATACCATAGCTGAGCATTCTCTTCTGGAACCTCTGTTATAACTTCATCGTGTATTGAACCCACAATTCCATATCCAGCTTTTTCCATTCTAAGCATAGCATCACCTAACAAATCTCTTGATACAGCTTGAACTATATTTTCTGTTAGTTTGCCGCCATAGGTGTCTATGCTTATCCACTGTTTTGTTGTTTGGTCGATGCCTCTATAGCACAAACTTCGAATTGGAACCGTAGAACGGCCTATTTTCTTATCTTTGAATTCAGGCTTATAATAAAATAGTTTTCTGCCTATAGGCAATTCTATTGTCATAAATTCACCGTCACAATCAAATATAACATTTTTACTAGTGCACTTAACGGCTCTGTGGTATCTTACCGCTTCTTTAGAAGCCTCATCAATCTCTTTCCACATATCAACTATATTAGGATTTGCCATGCGCCATTTTCGTACGAGCGACATCATTTCTGTGTCTGAAAGACCCATTTTATCACTGCCCATGTGCTTTAATGCACCAAGACCTCCTTCATAACCTAATGCTAATTCGGATATTTTTGACTTGTCGCGAAGCACTGAGCCTTTTTTAATTTCAGACTTTGGTACTCCAAACATCTTTTCTCCAGTTGCTTCATAAATCTTACCGTCGCCGTGAAATACATCTAATCGCCACTTTTCATCGGCGAGCCAAGATATAACTCTTGCTTCGATAGCTGAAAAGTCAGCAACTGCATATTTCATACCTTGTGGTGGTATAAGTGCTGTTCTTACAAGTTGTGAAAGAATATCTGCAACATCATCATACATCATCTCAACCGTTTCCCAATCACGGGCTCTGATTAACTCACGCGGTACTTCGATATGCGATATATGGTTTTTTGATAAGTTCTGCAACTGCAATAGCCTACCTGCCCATCTGCCAGTTCTATTTGCACCATAAAATTGGAATGTACCTCTAACTCTATGGTCTTTCATAGCACAATTAAGCATAGCATAATACTTCTTAATTGAAGTTTTTGATAGCTTTTTGCGTATATTAAGCAGCTCAATTACATCTGGATAATCTGCAAATTCTTTAAGTAAGTCAGGCATTGTTTCTTTTGAAAGAGACAATATTACACTACCTGTTTTCTTCTCAATCCATTGTCTTATCTGAGTCGGTGAATTTGGATTTTCGAGTCCTGTTAGCTGCTGAGCATGTTGAGTTAATATAGAAGTATAAGTATTATCTACTGCAATAGCAGACTCTGCTAACTCCATATCTACCAAAATACCTCTATCATTGATATTCTGGTCAAGCACGTACATTTCTCGCTCAATCTTTGGAATGATATAAGACTCTAACCTATGAAATATCTCGCGCTCAGCCAAGACATCATATTTATTATACTCTTTATACATTTCCCACTTCTCAGGAGCATGTTCAGGATAATTCCGAGTACGCATGCCATTAACTCGAGTTGCTTTGCATGGGCATGAGAAGTATTTAATAAGCGCTTTACCAGTATCTAGCTTTTTATCTGTAAGATTAAGAGCCTTTGATACTTCGCCCAAAGAAAGTGGTAAACCACAATACGCAGCTTTTACAGAGGTACAATACCACTGTTCTGCTGGAACATTATATCCTATACGCTTAAAGCTCAAGCGCTCAAATACTGCATTATGTGCCACTTTTACACAATCCGGGTCAAGCAAAGCTTCTTCAAACTCTTCAGGCATTTCTTCATCTTGAGCCAAATCTACTATCTTTACCGGGCCATCATCTAAAGCATATCCTATTATAAGAATTTCAAAGTCTGGTGACTCGATATACTTATAAGCTCCAGACTCTTTAATATCTACAGATGAATATGTTTCAACGTCTATAAAAAGATTTTTTGCCATTATTTCTTTATTTGATATTATAGAATTGTGGGATAGGCAGAACTCGAACCTGCAAGTGAACGCCCATACCTCGCCCTGTTTTACCAGTTAAACTTACTATCCCATAAAAGATAGGTCCGGACTAATTAGCCCGGACCTATCCCGGCGTAAACAAATGCCTCCGATATTACATCATATCGTCATACTGAACAGCATTATCTCCACCGAAATCTTCTTCAACTGTTGAGCCACCAGCCAACATCTCTCCATCTTCGAGCTTCTGGAGATTGTTCAATCCAGCAGCGATGCCTTTGGATGAAACATTGAAAGCATAGAAGTTGATTGAAGCACGGCCATAACAACCCGAATAGAACTCGTCTCTGCTCATGATTGGATTGAGTGAGCGGTCCACAATGCTCGGCTGACGCATCGAGTTTGCATTGATGAAATAGTGGTCCTCAAAGGCTGGGTCATCCGGACGCTCTTCATCGCCATCACGTAGAGGCAATTTGAGGTTTGCTGGAATACGGCCATTCTTATCTGCAAGTTTTGCCTTACCTGCTTCCTTTGCAGCTTCTATGGCTTTCTTGATTTTGTCAATAGTAGCCGTATCGCTCTTAGGAATAAGAACGCAGATATTGTACTTAGGAGTATCGCCCTCATTCATAGCTGTGGGCTTGAACACGTTTACATAGCAAAATCTTACTTTGCCAGTTACAACCTTGGTTGAATTTACTTGATTACTCATTGTCTTTTAATTTAAGTTGTTATTATTCTTTGAAATCTAGTTGTGCTTGAGCATATCCCATTGCTGGTCTCTTGTCTTCAAGAGGTACAAGAGTAGGTTTGCCTTGTGGCTTGATAACCACATCTGAGAGTATTTCCTCAAAACGCTTTTTGCCTACTAACTTCTCAATAGAAGTAATTGGCTTAAGCTTCATATTGAAAATCTCATCTTCTGAAAGTTCAGGGCAACGTGCAAAAATTGCATTAGAAGCTTGGTCTTCGTCAACCCATTTGCGTCGACTAATTCCTTCAACTAATTTAAGCCCCGGCCATTGCTTATTCTCGTTAATCGCTTTAGTTTGTGCATATTCTGTTATTGAATCAGCCCATTCTATAAGCTTAGGCACACGCTTAACTATATCAGCAATCTCATCATCGGTTAGCAACTCTGGGTCTGCAAATTCATGTTGTGCAATTTCGAGTTGTTGCTCATAAAGCTTACGACACTGATTACGCACAGCACAAAATCTACACCAATCTCCAGCATTGAGTTCTCCTTTACCTTCAAAAGCAAGTTCAGCTCTTGGTCTAAGCTCCTCTTCTGCCCATTTACGGAGTTCTTCGACAGATATTTGCCAACTTGATATATTGTTAATGCGAGGCTGTATAATAGTCAATCGCACTTCCGTTATATCATACATTGTATCATATTTCTGCAAAGCTCCAAGTCCATAAAGCATAAGTTGCTTATTCCATTCAGCATACACTGGAACACCTTTTCCGTATTTTAAGTCAATGACCTCCATAAGATTATCATTGATAACAACACAGTCGGCTGTTCCAAAGCTTTCAGGCACATACTCTGTCAAATCGAATTTCTGCTCAATTTCCATGACAGCTAACGGATTTTCAGTTTTTGCTTCAGCTAATTGTTCTGAGCAATAATCCGTATAGATAGGTACAACTTCAAGCATTTCCTCGCTGAACATGTCATTTGCCATTATCTCTTCGAGCCTTTGGTCAAAGTCTTGTTCACTAATGCTATTAAGTGTATCTTTTCTCAGGTAAAGCTCTGAGAGCTCATGAGCTAATGTACCTTCTTCTGCATATACTGAAGACTTCTTTTCTCCGTATTCATCCTCAAGCTTAGCAGATGGAGTACAGTTTAGCCATCTTCCTGCTCCAGAAGCAGAGAGAAGTGCATGACTCCTTTTACTATGCTTCTGTGGTTTAGTACTGCTGGTTTGTTCGCGCATAATATTTACTGCATTTATCAATTCCAACTGTTACCTCCGAAGCACCTGATTTTATTATAAATTTGGCCATGCCCGAAAGTAAATATTCACATAAATTATACAATGCAGCATTTTGCTTACGAAACTTAATTGTTGCTTGCTGTAGTTTCTTTTGATTTGCCATTACAGTGATTCTAAGAAGTTATACATTTCATCATACTTAGCAGGGTCAAGCTTTGTCACACTTGGAGCTCCGAGCTCATTGAGTTTTTGTTTGATTACATCGCGATGCTCATTGACCTTCTTTGCAAGCATTCCGCGAACATCCTCAATACTCTTAGAGGCAGAAGAAGCAGCCGGAGCAACAGGTGCTGAAGGAGCAGGCTTGGCAGCGCTTTGAGTCTGGGCAGATGCTGCAGGCTGGGGAGTAGGTTTTACTGACTCAGATTGGTGAGTAGGTTTAGAAACTAAAGCAGCTACTTGAGCTCCACTTGGAACTCCCGCTGCAAACAATGAAGTTAAAAACTTCTGCGTATTTTCAGACAGGTTTACGCTAACCTCAATAGAAATTTTAATTGTTTCCATTTTCGTAATTTTTAATGAAGTTATCTAAATAGTTAATAAACTCGCATATTGTCATATCTGGTACATTTGAGAGCTTTTGATGGATAAGCTCATTATTCTTATATATAGATACATACACACCTTTATAATTCAGCTTTACTTTATATTCGCCTTTCAGCATTGTTAGGTACCCATCTTCAGATGAACCTTTCCAAGTATTTGCTGAAAACAAATCAGTTACTAACACGCCAATATGATTGGCCAATCGCTCTAACTGTATAACATCCAAATTAGCTTCGCCCTTTAACACACGGTCAAATGCCTGTTTCGGATATTTAACAGTAGGAAATAACACTTTAGCTAAATCTTCCGTATTTAGCTTGTAGCGCTCAATTACATTACCTATATTAAATTGTTGTTCCATATTTTGGTGAATTTTATTATCTTATTTTCGATATGCAAATATACAAACTATTCTCGAAAGAAAAAAATTTTCCATTATTTTTTGAGAATTTATTTGTTAAAAATAATTAAACAGCAATTTTAGTGCGGCTTTGAAATTGCTGTAAACAAAGAAACAATAAAAACAATGCCTCTATATATTTCAAACTTAATTTCTTAATTTCCGATTAACATTAAGGTTAATAAGAAATATCGGCTTTTAATATGAAAAGATTTAATGAAATTATTGTTTCTTTGTTTACAGCATATATAAGTAATTGATTTTGAGCACTTTAGGTGTAAACAATGACTTGTTTATATTGTTTCTATTGTTTACCGCTTTATGAAGTATTTTGCACACAGCCATATAATTACTAAGGCTATGGCGGTTATCAGGTATTCACCAATATTAATTTTTATCTTTTGCCATTTAGTAAGCCGAGCTTCTACAGGGTATGCAACTTGGACTGTATCAACTTTTTCTCGCCAAAGTGTATCATGATTTTCTATGTACTTATATAAGTATTTATACTTACTAAGATATACAGTATCGCCTTTGTGCTCCACATAAATTGAATCCCTATGATATATGCTGTCTATTTTAGTTTGAGATATATAAGTGGTATCTCTTTTGATTGTCTCTACTGGTACATATTGAATTGACTTACAGCTGTATAGTATAGCAGCTAAAAATACAAGCATAATTATTCTCGCTAATTCTCGCATAATCTTTGAATTTTATTTGTTATTATTCATCTTTAATATAAAAGCCATTCTCATAATAATTTCTTATATGCGAGAATGGCTTTTATGAGCTCAAAGGTCTTTATACTCATATTTAGCATCAAAACTTGGGCATGCTTTAGCCGCAAATTCTCTGTGTCCATGAATAGTAGCATTTGGGTATTTTACCTTTAAGCTTTTCAGCAATTCGAGTAAAGATTGCTTTTGAGCCTCAGTGCGTGTATCTTTAGGAGTTTTACCATCTTTAGCAACACCACCTATATAACACACTCCTATAGAATTTGCATTTTGACCTGAACAATGCGCTCCAATTATACTTTCATCTCTGCCTTTGTGAATAGAGCCATCAAGCTCAACCACATAGTGATAACCAATATCTTTCCAATGGTTATCATTCACATGCCAATTTCGTATTGTTTCCGTTTTAACATCTTGTCCTTCAGGAGTAGCAGAGCAATGAACTATTATTTTATTTATTCTTCTCATCTAATGTTAATAGTTTACTTATTTTGTCTAATATTTCACTACCTTGCTCAGCAGTTGTCGCTTGTACAATCTGTTTAACTATATCAGGTACTTCTGCAGCATGAGCTTTTTTACGTTTACTGTTTTCAATTACAGATTTACCTTCTATATACATAACAGCAATAGTACACAGTATTGTTGCAAATGGAATTATGTAAAACGACAGTAAGCTCCCAAGTATATCAAACATAAGAGCAAAAAGCATTAATCTTACATAATCACCAATTTTAGTAACTGTTCTACGAAATCCATGTGACATAAGTGCTTGGCCAAGTGCTTTTGCTGTTGTCGTTCCACTCCAAAAATCTACAATGCTGCTGAATATCATAAAAATCCAACAAACTAGAATAATACCTACTCTGATAGCGATAAAAAATATCAACTCATCAAAATTTTTAGTTTCAATCAATTCTAACATATCACACAAATTTTTCCCAATCCAACTTAATTGCTTTTCCAATTGCATCAACGGTCCATCTACAGAAAATCATGCCTTCATACCCATCTGGGTCATTAGCAATTTTATAAGCATATCTCAAACATGCTGCTTCATCTTTTAAAGGGTCTGGGTATAAATCCGCATAAGCCATATTAGCAGCATAAGTAACATCACCAATTGTCACTTTATCCGAAATGCTTAACCCTAAACTTTCCATAGATTTTTTGACTTGACTTGTAGTCCAGGAATGCTGTTGGCCATTAGCATTTACCATTATTTTACTTACATGCTCTGCAAGTGCATCTGTGAAATGATAGCCATGTTTTTTGACATATCCTGAATACCCTTTTGCAGACATAAGAGCATTAGCTGTTTGTTCATAAGGCAAATCAAATTTAACCTTATGCTCACCATGAGCAGTAGCTATTTTACTTTCTATTATTACTTCTTCATGTTCTTTATTATAGTGGTCACATGAATGATGCTTTACTATAATATATTTTAATCTGTGTCCCATAGTTTTTAACTTTCAAATTTTTTAATGAATTTCTCTATCATTTCTTGTTGTTTTTTCATGAGTTCTTCCATGCCACTGATGGACTTCTCAATCTTACCAAAGCGCTGCTCTGTTTCTTGCTTTTCTTTATACATAGGATTAAGTTCTGCGAGTAATGAAGGAGCTTTATCAATAACATTCTGAGCTTTAGAAGCAGAAGCTAAAACTTGTTCAGCATTTGCTTTTTGAGCCTCAACCTCACTTATCAATCCAGATTTTTCTGTTGACAAAACAAGATGTCCAGCGTATGTAACTGAATGATTTTCAGGAATAGCGTATGTGGCCATTTTTCCATTTGCCTCTATGGTAATATCTACCACCATTTCAGTTTTACCTGTTTTTTGATTCATTTCCAATCGAGGAAATGATACTTGAGTAGCTTTACCTTGAACGATGTTAAATTCTTGCGTATCAAGAATATATACAGGATAATTTTGTTTTATATCTTTAAATAATAACATAGCTTATCTTTTTGAATTGTTAATAAAAAGAGGGTACACAAAGAAGCATAAAAACTTCTCTGAGTACCCTCAACTTTGATTAAGATTCTGATATTGCAGCTGGTGCTGCGGCTGGCGTAATAGTAACTGTTAGTGAGCTGTAAATTGCTAAACAATTAGAACTACCACATGAAACATTTGCGAGCTCTTGTGTTTGTCCTTCAGTAGCTAATACAATATTTGTTGGCAATCCAGTTTGTTCTTGGAACGCAGCCATGAACTTTTCAGTGATTACTTGAGTAGTTGCTTTACAGCCACAACCCGGTGTTACAATTGTAACAGTTGCTATAACAGGCACAAATACAGTTGTTCCATTAAAAACTGGTGTTCCAGTTTTATATGTTACAAATGATTCTGGCTGATTTGTTGAATTATCACAAACTCTGCGGCACAACCTTTCTTTGTAAATTGCTAATAGGGATACTCGATTAGGCACTTGTGCAGTCGATAATCCCACTGGTGATAAGTATACTGCCATAGTAGTACCCTCCCTTAATTAACAACCACAACCGTTTCCACAACCGCAATTATTATTCCAGCCACAGCCACAACAATAAATTTTTTCAATAGAATCACTCATAATTTGTAAATTTTTAAGTTAAACGATTTGGTTATTTATATATTTTTGCAGAAAATATACTCTCTTTTATTTCTTTTTTGCATTGCTCGGCATATTGGTTATAAGCCTCGAACTCCTCTGCTTTCGTATCTCTTTGCCGAAGTATCGCCAGCTCCTCCGACAAGGTATATTTCCGACGAATCAATCCGTTCACCATTTCTCCGTAGTCCATTGGTACGGGAGATGTTTCCGTGCCGTTATCCGTCGCTTCCGGTGCGTCCTCGTATTCATAGACTATCGCCCCGTTCCGGTAATACATCACGGGTATTTTTCCGGGTATCTCTTCGGGAGATGGGATAATGCCGACATCTATCAACTCTTTTCTCTCATTGTCGGCGTATATCCCTATAATCTTCTCGTTTTTAATATCTATATGCATAATTATTCAATTAAATAGGATTGATTATTTCAATCTGACGCCTTACGCCGGTTCTTGAAGTAGAAAGGTTGGCGGCAAGTAACATATCTGGATCGTTCGACATGAAAATATAGGCATTGTTGGTAATAGGTCTATAAAACCCTTCGTTTGTCACACTCAAAATATTCGTACTTACAATGGTATCTGGTGTTGTCATACTATTTCCGTAAAATTCGGTGGTGTATGGGAAATTTTGATACGAGTTCCTTACACCGATATTTTCGGCAGAGTAGGAGTTATCTCCTCCGTCCGTCAAATGAACTGAATGTCTATACGGATTTTTAATAAAGTTAATATATAGTGTTTTGAAATTTATGTTATGAATATATGTATTCTGAGATGTTGTAATTTGTGTGTCATTTGAGAAGGCCAGCTCTATCGAGTACAGATTATTATCTTCATCTACAATCTTGATATGGTTTTTGGCAGAAATCCAAACAAGTGCATACTTCACACTTCCATCTGGCAGGGTTATCCATCTGTCCCCCAATACGGGAAAGGATACGGCAGAGTCTATGGAATCGATAATTTCTACCGACTTGTCTTCCATCGAACATCGGAGTATCTGTTTATTGACATTATCAACCCCGTATATATAATCCTTTGTAATTAAGACTTCTTTGTTTTTGAATGTTTGGTATGAATACTCAACAGGAATAGGAATCAACTCCTCGGAGATAAAAGCCCCGTCTTCCTCATTCAGTTTGATAAGCCAAATACCTGTTTCTTTGTCTTCATATCTCGTGCAAACGATATAAACTTTATCCTCGATTACCCTCAATTGCTCGGCTGCGTTATGCCAAGACACTCCATAACCCTCCAATTTGATGTCCCAAAACACCTCGTAAGTATCCAAAGAAAACTTCAAGCACCTGCCCATCGTAAGCAGGTAACAAGTTTTGTCGTTTTTTATCTCTTTGAATCCTATATACCTTAAATCTGTGGCTTCAAGAAAAGCATGGGAAATGTAAAAACCATTCTCTTTGTATGCGATACTCTCCGCCGCTTGGTTTGCTTTATCGGCTGCATCATTTGCAGATTGCGCTGCACTATTAGCTTCAACTGTTGCATCATTTGCAGATTGCGCTGCACTATTAGCTTCAACTGCTGCATCATTTGCAGATTGCGCTGCACTATTAGCTTCAACTGCTGCATCATTAGCCACTTCTGCCGCATCTAAAGCAGGTTTTTGTATTTGCTCTATTTGTTCCGGAGTAAGGTCCTCAAAAGTGCATTTCATACAAGGAATGACCACCTTTTCTTTACTAGAAGGTATTTCCGGAATAATCATTCTTTGGTGTGTTATAAAGCAATCTTCTTTCATTTCTTTATGACTATATTTGTTGGGTATGAATCACCGTAAACTTGTATTCCATTTTTGAAATCAGCATTTTTTGCATAGAATTTACGTGTTAATTGTAATCTTCCACTATAAAATGTTTCTCTGTTAAATATAAAGATTAACTCTCCATCGCGTACAACATTGTTTATACGATTTTTTCCATCATAGCTAACAACCATTTTATTATCAGATACATCTTGATATGTAAAGCTAAATATTATACTTTCAACATCAATCGGCTTTCCGTTAGCGTCAGTGAAAGTAAATCCTATTTCAAAATCTTCCCACCTATATCTTTCAAAATCTTCGTTTTCAGCCATATAAATAGTATTAAAAATTATTAAAAAATACAAGTTAATTTTTCATATTAAATAAATTATATTACTTTTGTTTCTGTATATCGTCTTGTATGATGACGTACACTAAACGACTGTCTTTTATGATAACGTTTTCTAAAGAGCGTCTTGTATGATGCTCTTTTTTATTTATTATCCTATACATGATAAACCGATATTATATCCACTGCTTCCTGTTCTCGTTATAGATGCGCGTATTTTAAAGACATTTGAATATATGTATTTATCAATGCGAGCACTTCTATAAGGATAAGAATTCAAATAGTGTATAAAAGAAGGATTATCACATCTAACTGCTATTCCAAATAACATATTCATTTTTGTTTTAGAGCTAGCAGTTTTAGAGCCAAATAATATTTTAGTAGTATGCGGCTCAACACTTAAATTATTTAATGTATACATGTGCATTGACATCCGCGATTTACTATTTACTGTGATATATTCTTGCAATATGTGTGTTTTTATATCATCTTCATTTATTTGCATAATTTCTTCTGCATTACCACCATCAAGAGCTGGCCATATTTTTTGTTCGCCTATTGCAAGCTTTTCTGGACTAATACTATTATCAATTATGTATTTTTTGCATGATACACACCATCCGCGTTTATAGTTACGTCGCTTGTTTTTTTGCTCAGCTTTGTCAAAGTATTTTTTTCCAACTCTTTGTTGATATACCATAAGACAAATTTTTATATTTTTGAGCAAAGATGATTCAATTAAATCACTGTCATTTGAAATTTTAAATATAGGGTGATATATATTTAAAAACTTACCAGCATTTTGTTCACTTGGTTTTGTTGAACCGAGTGATAAAATACTAGGTTTTATAGACATTACTGCACGTATATTAGCTATACTGTTTAAAAGGTCTGTGCTCAATTTTACATTTGTTATAGAACCATTTTCTATATTTTCTGTATTTATAGGTAGTTGTACTTGTGTTAATGTCCGCCCTGTATTTTTATTATATATAATCCCTATATTTCCTTTTTCTAATACTCCTATTTTTTGAGAAAAACCAAGCATATGTGTACCAGGTTTAACAGCTAAAAAGAAAACGTTCTCGTCAGGATTATTTTGTAGTCTCAATTGAGGCTCAATAAGTCCAGCAAAAACTTTACCACTTTGTCCTACTATATTATCAACAATGTTTATTAAAACACTTTGAAGTGATAAACCTGTAATCTCTTGATTATCATTTGCGTATATAGAATCAGCAATAGATTCTTTTAAATTAGTCCAATTTGGCATATTATTTATATATTTTATATGTTAAAATCACTGTTGAAATCATTATTAAAATCACCATATAATTTAACAGGTATAATAGCCACCAGCATTAGCTATAACTGTATCAGTTTCAAATTCACATTCGACAGAAGCTAAATCACCTTGGTCTTCCCATTCTGGTTCTATAGTAAATGCTGTCATATCGTAAATTTGTCTTTTGCTTATTATTTTTTTATTTTCACATAACCGTACAATTCTTAAAGCATCACATAGATATTCCGGAGCAACAAATGTAAAATGATATATTTTTTTACTTACTTGGCTCTCGATAAATGAATAACCCATGCGCTCCGTTGATTCTTCTTCAAATCTATATTCAGGTTTGCCTATTTGAGTTGGTAAATAGCATTTAAACTTAAACCCATCAGAGAAATCTACTATTCCATTTTTTAACTCAAAGTTGTATGCATTACTATATTCAAGAAGTAAATAATCTTCTATTCTATTGCACACTGAAAATATATCTGAATATATAATTCCAAGATCCTTTATCTTCATTTCTATATAATAGAGCCCTTCATCAGTTATTCCTTTAATAGGTAAAATACCAGGATATTTAAGTATTTTAAATCCTGTATATTCTACATACGATTTAAGACTAAGGCCATTATTTTTTATGCTTGTAGAAATATCAACATAAGTATTCGTATTAATGTTATATAATCTTACATAGCCTATACTGCTACCACCAGATAATACAACCTGAAAAGGAAGCAACATATTTTTATACGTTATAAGAGGATAGATATTGCCAAAAGCATAATCTTTACGATGATTTTGCATAGAAAGATCATCGTAAAAAGGCAATGGTGATAAATTATTATTAACTAAAAAATTATCAAATATTAACATAGTTATGAATTTAAGCAATTAGTTTTATATGTAAAAATGCTTTAATATTTTTTAACTTTAATTATACAGGTTTATACTGTAGATTAACTTTTGCAGTACGTGTGTTCATATCTATAGAATATTCATCTATTTTGCCATTACCTATATTAGTTTTTATAAGTTGCATTTCATTTAAATCTTCTTCTGATGGAAATTCTATAGTATGTTTCATGCACATTTTTATGCTAATTACACTTATACCACTAAGCATATTACATTCTATATTTTTTGCAGGCATATCATACATATAGAGATTTATAAGATAGGCCCATGACGCATACCAATTTTGGACGATAGCAGTATAGATATCTCCGTTTTCATCCATTAATGTTGTTTTTATTATCGGAAGACTATAGATAGAATCATCTTTAATGGCACATAATAATGCAAAGCCATCTTCTGAAAATGCAGATGGATTAAACAACATATAATCAACATCAGCTGAAAATTTATTTATATTTATTTCTTCTTTTTTATCCTTTTGAATGTAGTTTGATTTAACATCTATGCTAAGTCCGTCAAATAAATCAGTGGAATTGTCCATCCAATTAAATTCATATCGCTGATTTAATTCTGATTTATCATATTCTAATTCTGATTGAAAATATGTAAAAGGTTTTTTGTTAAATCCATCAATATTTTTTGTTATATCGAGTTGTATATTAGGATTAATAGAATATTGGCCACCGTTATTAAAAAATAATATGTGTTCTATTTTAAATTTATTATCTTCTATATACCAATAACATCTAAAACAATCACGAAGCATTTCTGTTATATCTTTAAGTGATATTTCAGCCTTCTGAGCAGGTTGGTCATAATTACCTTTCAGTATGTTTGTTTTTTGCGTTATAAATACATAAAATCGTTCTGTGCCTTGAATTGGAACTTCTGTATCATATAAGAATTTACTATATTCAGCAGTAGCTTTATGTGTAAGTGACGGGTCTATTTTTTTAAGAATTGCTTCTATAGCTGAGGCTATAGAATAACTATCTTTAAGTGTATACTGTTTACGTAATAATTTTTCAAAAGGCTCATAGTTAATATAATCATATACATACCACAGAGATGCATTTGCCCAAGCACTTCTACATATTGGTAAAGGTCTATTATATCCTGTTGTTCCTGGAAGAAACTGATTAGTAAAATATTTTCCGTAATCATTCAATCCATACTTAGTTGGATTATCTACCGTTGCAGAAGTACAAAGAAATGTTCCATCACGTAGTCCAATACATTTTTTGTAATTTCTACTATCTGTAGCAAAATCATCGATAGGTAAATTATATGTATTTGTTGTTTTTCCATTTATAGTAATAGAATCTACATCACATAGTAGTCGCCTATATGCATGATATACGAATACATTTTGTATAACACATGTTCCAGAAACAAGACCATTTCCTCCAACAGCACTCATGATAATATCTCCAGAATATGATTCAATAAACATATAGCCTTTATTAAAATATATATTTATAGGCTCTACTGAACGATATAAGTTTTTATTATTCGAATTACTCTTTATATATATCCAGCCTTCTTTATCGCTTTGTTGAACTATATAAGCTGAATAACCTTTATTATTTTGCCAATCTCCATTAGTTCCTGCATATACTCCATTTAAACCAGAAACAGTAGCATATTTAACAACAAATTCATTAGCAGAACCATTATACGAAAAGTAATAATCATACGTTAATTTATCACCGCTATTAACCACATTATTAACATCAGCTTCCCAGTATGTACCACCGAATAAATTTGTTATAGAATTAGCTCCTAGTATATAGACTTGTACTAGCGAACGCTTATTTAAAGTAATATTTGTTATTTCTGGTGTAAGCTTTATAAGGTCATATACATTTTCATAATTATTTAATACAGCATTATAGTCATCTAAAACTATAGTTTTTAACTCGCATGACCTTTTATCATAATTAATCTTACAGTCTGTTTTACTAAATTCTCCTTTGTAATATATATTCCATTTATTAGAAGTTTTATTGTATTTATCTATAATAAATATTAATCGGTCTTCTAATGATGAATTTTTTATAAGTTCATAATCTTCACCAAATAAGCTTATTTTACCATCTAGTGAAATACGAAAAAATTCTTGCCCACTTTCTTTAGCATATTTCTTACTAAGGTTACTATAATGTGGATTTACTATTGATAACGTGTATACAAAATTAGTATTTTTTTTAGCTGCAAAAATAGCATCATAATCTGAAAATCGTAAAGCATAAAATGCCGCATTATCAGGTACTTGAATAATTATGTTATCTAAATTACTATAATTATTAAGTATATCATGCTTTATATATGTTTTAGATTCATCATAGAAAAAAATAGCATTTTTATAATATGAAGAATTAAGATTTATAAACATATATTTTTTCTTATGCAAATCTATTTGGTAAGAAGAATAATCACGAGAAAAACCACTACTTGTTATATTTCCATTATCATCAATGGTTGAATAGTTATTAAAATATAAATTATCAACAGTTCCTACGTAAAAATTATATTTTGGTGGTATCATACATTTAATTTTTTATAATTCGTTTAATATTTTTATATTGCATAAGTATTGAACCATTAGCTAATACATAGTATTTAATCTCATTCTGTTTTCTAATACTTCTAACATCATCTTCTATTTTTGCAAGATTTATATTTTCGCTAGAACCAAAAGAAATATTTAAACCATCTGAATTGGCAAATGCATTAAGATATTTATCTTCAAATGTTCCTTTATTTAAGCTGTTGACAATATCTGGAAGTATATTTCTATATTTTCTAGTTCTCTTTTTATTTATGATAGCAAGTGCTTCTCCACCTTCAGCTTTCATTTTATGTTTTTTCTTATTTTTTATTCCCAAATCAATATCATTGCCAGATGCATGAGAGCCGCCTTCTAAAAATTCAAGACCACCTTCTCCATATTCATCTGATTGACTTGCAGTTACTTGCTTAGCTTTAATCTTAGCTGCTGCAAATGAAACCCACATTGCAGCTATTGCAGCTGATGCAAGAGCTGGACCAACAACAGGTATAGATGAAAATGAACTCCATAAGTTAGCAGATGCTGTGATAAGTGAAGATGCTTGAGTAATAGAATTCAATGCTTCTTGCCTTTTTTGAGCTGCATCAAGTTGTTTTTGTTTCTGTTGCTGATTCTTCTTTTCTTGCTCAAGCTCTTTTTTAGCAGTTGCTACATTGTTAGCATAGCCATTATTACGAGCCTCAATTTCAGCATCATAAGCTTTCTGAGCAGCATCTACTCGTTCTTCAGCTGCTTCTACAGCTTGTTTGGCTAATTCTACTTCAGCATCTGCTATAGATTGAAGTTGCTCTATTACTATATTTATAGCTTCTTTTAATGCATCAATTTGGTCATCATCAAAACCAAGTTTTTCAAGTAAAGTGCCACCTAAACCTTTTTTACCAATATTACTTATAAAATTATCAAGTTCAGATAATTCACGGTCTATGCCTTTAACAGTAGCTTTAGCAGCATCAATTTGAGCTTGACTCCAGTTAAGCATACCAGCTTCTGCTAAACGTATTTGTTCTTGCCATCTAGCTTTTTCTTGTTCTAGTTTAAATCTAGTTATTTGAGTTTCACTACGTTTAACTTCATTAAATACAGCTTCATCTAGAGCTTGCTGTTCATCAAAACTTGTCATCTGAAATGAACCTTTAGTTTGAGCTGCAGACTTATCAAACTGTGCATTTATTACAGATGTACTTACTTGCTGTTCTGCAGGTTTAGCAGCATTTTGCGCTAAAGCTAATTGCCTACGCACTTCATTTTGCTGAAGCAGCAAATTAAGTTCATCTTCACTGCCTTTTTTAACAAGCTCAAGCTGATTTTCAATATCACGCTCTCTTGCATCTAAAATTTTCTGGTCGTATTCACTCCATAGCTCGAGTTTCTTCTTATTGAGCTCAATAAGTATTTCTTCTTCAGAACGAGCTTGGTTATCTCCCGCCTCTAATAATCTCTTATTAGTATCAAGTATCAAAGCATATTCCAAATCAAGATTTTCTTCCATAAGCTTACGCTCTTCTACTAATGAGGCCTCCATCTGAGAAGCATCACGCGTAACTACTACATTGGTAGTTACAGTAGACTCTTGATTTTGAGCTGCTTCAGTTGCTGCACTAGTATCAGTAGGATTTATAGTATTACGCTGTGTCTGTAAAGAAGCAACTTTTTGCTCATTCTGAATTTGTTGTAACTGAAGGTCTAATGCTCGTAAATTATTAGCAATAGTCTTAGTTATAAGCTCTTGCTGCCTATCAATTTGTTTCTTTTGGTCTTCAGTAAGCTTTTTATATTTTCCATCTACATTTTTAACATATTCTTCATTAAGACGATACATCTCACGAAGCTTATTATTTTCATTCTGAATTTGGTCTGCGGCTGCTTTACGCCTTTTAGCATATTCATCTTTCAATAATTCAGTTACACTTTCCTCATACTCTTTTTGAATTCTTATATCATTTCTATTTATAACATTAGTTAAGTCTCGTGGTTTTCGTGATGATGTAGTATCAGTTTTATGGCTTCCTTCAATTCCAGATGCTTTAAGCAATGCTTTAGCAGCTTCTTCGTAGCCAGCAGATAAATCAAAATATGCATCTCCTGTTTTTTCTGCAGCTTCTGCTTCATCATTAAGGTCTTTAATTCTTTGTTGCCTAAAATTTTCTGCAGATATTCGGTCAGCTATTTGTAAGTTTTCTATAGATGGACCAATACCACTTTCATCTGTAGCTCGCAAACTAGTTTGTACCCACCAATTTTTAAATTTATCCCAGTTAGATGGGCCTTTACCTGCTTCTACTTCTGCTTTATTTCTAGCAATTAGTGCTTTTTCATATTCATCTGCAGCTAATTTTTGAGCAGCAGCAGCTTTAGCTCTTAATTTAAGAGCATTAATAACAGATTCAGTATTATCTACAAATATATTTTCAGCATCTGCTACATTATTAATAGACACTCCTAGTTGGTCAAAATTAGATTTGTTATTCTTAATCCATTGGTCTTTTTCAGCAATATCTTTAAGATTTTTCCATTCTTCTTGTAATTGCTTTAGCTTTACTATATTATTACCATAACTATTATTAGTATTTTCAAGTTCTTTAGCTATATTATCAAGAGCTTCAGTTGTAGATATAATAGCATTTTTTGCTTTAAAAAGATTACTAACCCATGTTATAATCTCTTTACCAAACATCGAAAATACAGTAAGTAATACTACAAGCGCAGTATTCCAACTAAATAAAGCTTTAATTATTGCTCTTGTTACATTTACAGTGGTTTTACCTTCTGCTTGTAGAAGTTTATTTTGTGCGCGTAATCTATTAATCTCATCAACCACCATAGGTATATTATTCGATATACTTAGAAAAAAAGTATTAAGTGATACAGCTGCAGCAGGTAATTCTCGTACTACTTGAGAAATAGAAATGCCTAAACCATCCCATGTTTTTTGGTAATGGCCTACAGACAATCTATAATTACCTGTTGCTTCTTGCAATTTTATCATCTGCTGATAAATTGCGTTTGTCTCAGCTTCAAGCTTTTTGCCAGAGTCAGCAGCCTCTCTTTCAGCTGCAGACATTTGATTGAGTCGTATTTTATTTAATGCATATTGAGCTGAAAGCCTATTATAAGAACCTTCTGCAGAATTAGCAATAGTAGCTTGTAACTGAGCAACTTGATTTGCTTCTCGTATTTGAGTTGAATAAAGTTTAAGCTGTTGATTTTCTTCTGATTGAGCATAGGCAAGTTTTTCTTGTGCCTGAGTCAATGGGTCTACTATAGCTTTTTGTTGTTTTCTAGCAGAAGTAAGTTCAGCAATTTTAGCCTTTAATTCAAGTAATCTTTTACCTTCATCAGATTGTAGATAAGCTAATCTTTGCTCTGCTTTTTCTACTTCAGATAAAGTTTGAATATGAGGCTTCATTTGGTCATCAAGAGCCTTAATCTGATTTTTCAAATTAAGAATATCATTGATTAGCTGTTGCCCCATTTCACTATCTGCTCTTTCAGCAGCTGTCAAAGATTTATACAATTCAACTGTTTGCTTCAAATCTGACTTAAGACGGTCATAAGAAGATATAGCTTGTTTAATATAACGCTGCTGTTCTACTGATGCTTTATTAGCATCTGACGTTTGTGCTTTAAGCCAAGCAATCTGTTTACCAGTATCAGATAAGGCTAACTTAAGCTCATTTTGAGCTCTTTCAAGTCTTGATGTAGATACTGTTGCTTCATCAATTGCTTTACGCCCTTCACTTGTAGCTCCACTAGCAGATTTAAGAGAATGCACAATCCTATCTGCACCTGCTCTTATAGCATTTACCATAGTTTCGTATGATTGATTAAGTTCACCAAGCTGTTTGATGAGTTTTTCAATCGAATCATCTGGCTCAATTATATCGCTATACCTTATTTTGTCATCTTCAGCCATAGTTATTTTCTTTTATGCCGTTTAACACTTTTATTTTCTGCTTCTAGCTGTTGCTTTATATTATCAACAGCATTATAGAATTGAAGTACTGTCATCTTTTTAGCGTCCATACTTGTTTTTTGCGCTATTAAAAGACAAGTACTTTCAAACTGCTTATCATATTTTACTTCAACAGATTCGCTTCCGATATATGATTTTGGAGAATGCATATTAAGCATTATTATATCTATAGTTTCTATTTGCTCAGAATTATTTGTGCCATTCATAATAGAATCCAATACTAAAAGCGTTCTCTGCTTTAACTTATCATACGCATCTTTTTCCTTTGAACTTATGAAATCTCCTGGAAAGTATGTTTCAAGTTCTGTAGTTACTTTTTTTTTAAGCCAAATTAAAAAGTTTATAATAGTTGAATGCTTTATTCTTTTAAGTTCTGCTAATGTGTTTTTAAGTCCATCATCTGATAAATCATTAATTTCTTTGCCATCTATGCTATGAATAAGAGCTGCAAATGCTAAATATCTTGATGAAATCTCATTATTTACCATATACATATTTTGTCTCATATTTTGCAATTCTTGCAAAGCTTTTTTAGCATTATTACTCTTAATAAATCTAGCAATGCGGGTTATATGAGCATCAATATCGTCTGCATCTGAGCCAATTCCAGAATCTATAAGTAAATATTTATTATATTTTTGAAAATTTATAATTGGCATTTCATCTATGCTATCGTATACGCGCACGACCTTTTTATTTACTATAAGATTTTTCATATTAAAATTCGCGTTATAGGAGTTGATATAATAGAAATAAATATAATATCTATCTCATTAATGAAAATAGCGAGAATGATAGCGAGAATAAGCGACGTCCAAAAACTTAAACAAAAATCACAATCAAATAATTGAGAAATAAGCTTAGGGGCTTTTATAATTATCTCATCACGCATACCAATTTTTCCAATCAATAAAATAATAAATGCTGCTACTAAGGCTATACATATTAAAGCCGAAAGCATTGTTATAAAATATATCGTTGACATAGTTCTCTCGTTGTTAAAGAAAAATCAATTCGTATTCCTGAATAAGGATGCATAAAGAATTGCTTATCAATATCTTGTATACCTTCTCCTTTATAAATATAATTATTATAAATTTTTTCTATAGAATAACCTTTATATATATTCTCAAAGCGCTCATATATATCTTTTATAACGAATTTACCTGTAGTAGTAATAAGACCTGGTGTAGTTAACACACGCATAATTTCATCTTTTACTTCTTCGGTATACATTACTGTTTCATCTTCGTAGATACTATTAAGATTATACCAAAATATAATGGCCCCATTAAAAGTATATTGAGGTAGTGATTGAACTACTTCAGTAATCTTTTGCGGGTCATAAATATCAAACCATGAAAAATTACCAAGGTTATCATTTGGTAAAAGCGATATGTATTCCCCATTGCCGTTATATATTGCAGGATATACAAATTTATTACCATCTGGTCTGTGTTCTATAAGTTTATATGCTCTACCAAATGCGTAATTAAGCCATTTAAGTTTGTCCATAAGTGACTTTTGCATATCCTGCAATATCTTATCAAGTAACACAGGATTTTCTTTAAATCTTATTTGTACTGAGTCTTCTTTCATTTCCTTATTGCCTGTTTTAATCGTTTAACTAATTCTTTTCTTATGTGAGAACGTATTATTCTAGTAAAGTTTTTATCTGTTAATCTAAAAATCTCTTCACCATATTTCTCAATAAGCTTAGGTGTCTTTTCATCATTTGCAGTTATATAAAAGCCTTCTGAATCAAATACTACAATCATAGATTTATAAAAAGCTCCTGTATCTCGCAGTGTAACCCTGGTAGTCGGTTGACCTTTTTTCTTCTTTATCTGTATAGTTTTAGGTGTATATGGCATATAATTCATTATTTTTTCACCTCTACCATTAATACCACGACGATATAATTGGTCGTCTGCTATAGCTGATATTATTACATCTTCTTTATCACGTACAATATCTTCTAATAGTATAGGCAAACTATCTTTAAAGCTACGTAGTCTATATTCTAGATTACGTAATGTAGCATTATATCGTTTTATAACCATATTTTATACAGTTCTATATTTTATTCCATTGTTTTTACACGGTAAGCATATCCTATCAATTCCAGAAGTATTTAATTTAATAGCTTTAAAGGCCATATCGAGTTGATAACTTAAACCTGATTTTTTCATAGAAGAAGAATCACCATCTATCTCATACAGTATGTCAAGTCGAGAAGCATTAATTGAATGCCTATTTGTTCTTACATTAGAATTGTATGCAAATTCACGCAACATATCTACAGCTACTTGCTTAGCTATAATGTCTTGGAACATCATTCTCTGTTCAATTATAAAATCTGTAATATCACAACTGACTGTAATTTCTAAGTTTAATCCGTAGTTATTATCATAAGTATATTGATTGTTTTCGATGTCCCATAGATGTATATTGTTATCTTCTACATCTATAAGTTCTTCATTTACAAAAAATGGATGAATTTCAATGTATTTAGACCATGCTGTCCAAGTAAGTAATTCTTTTCGTGAGCACGAGCCGCAAGGTTCTTTTGACCAATCTTTATTTTTTCTAATCGCTTGACTTCCATCTGGAAGTTCAGATTGAAAATAGCATAAATACCAACTTCCTCCAGCGTCATTATATTCACTTTGATATGGTAAATACAAATCATCAACTATAAACCATTCTGAACTATTGTCACGTGTTTTTGTTAGATTTATAGTTTTAATTGGTTTATATGCACTTGAATGCATGAGGTATAATGTATATTCTCCAGCTTTAGTAAACTGAAGACATATTTTATTTATCTTTGTGGTTACGCCTTTTGCTCGTACTGGTATAATTTCAAAGCCAACTAAGTTTTTCTTGTTTTTTACAGTATCTACTAATCTACCTGCCCCATCAAATAATATACGATTTTCACATAGTGGTTTATTTGTCCCCTCTGCTGTTTTTTCATTACAATATCTAATAATAGCTTTTTGAATGCTTGTTTTTGTTTTATCTTCAAGCCATTCTGAAAATGCATCTATTTTTACCCAAAAATCTGTTTCTTTATCTGGCTGTTTTTCAGTACAGTTTTGTAAAGCTTTATATGTTATGCCGTTGTAATCTACTATAAAACCGCGTTTATATTTTTCTGAAGGCTCATACTCAGGGTATGTAATACCTCTAAAATCCGGAGCTATGCTTGATAGATTTTGTAATGTTAGTAGAGGGTGTATTTGCTGAAAATATAAACCACTCTCACTAATTGTTAAAGCATCAGATATTTTTAAATCTGATGTATTATAATTCTGTTTCCATCCAATAAGATGTAACAACTTTTCTTGTATATCATCGGCTCTAACCATAACTCTTAATATTTTTATTAAAAATAGGAGGCCACTACTGCCTAGTGGCTCAGTGTACCTCCTACCAAAGCTAATAACAACCAAAAGATTTGCTATTAATTTTATTATCCACCAACACCAGGCGTTGTAGTCGCGGGCTTAGTATTAACCGGATTATCCTCTGAGTTAACAACAACCACTGGTTTAGCATAAACAGCATCTTCGCTTGATACATTGAATGCTAAAATAGGACTTGCCAAAGTGGTGGGTGAGCTATTATATGCTGTTAAAAATGCAACATCAACCGCAAAACCGTAATGTTCTTTGCGCGTGCGAGTCATATCAGCTGTAGCAGCTCCTGCAATATCTTTATAATCGCCAACAGAATCATAGAAATATGTACCGACAGGCATATTTAATAAAGGTAAAGTAGCAATACCCCACTCATGACCGTCACCAGAAACAGTACCCAACAAGCAGTCGCGCTCGAAGCGAGTCAACATTGCAAGAGAACCGGCACTTACAGCATAGCCTTGTGCATACTTACCTCCAGCAGCTATATTGTTGGTCAAATGAACAACTTTGGTACCAAATTCATTCTGCTTGTTTACATCATTATAAAGACCGTGCTGTTGTAATTTACGCATGATAGATTCAACACCAGGGTCACCGATAATGTGTAACTGTCCATAAAAATCATTTGCACCCATCATGACTTCAAGGTCACCAAATACATTTTCACGCTCTGTCCATTTTGCATTAATGGCATTAGAAGACCAGTCATACAGCAATTTATTTTTCAAGACTTGTGTCTTATTAGCAGCAAGAGCTGCAAGAGCTGCTTCATCAAGTTTTTTTGCAAAAGCATAAACATACTTCATCATCTTGGTTTCAAAGTCCTTCTGAATGCCAATTTCATTGTTCATATACATTGCTGGAGCAATAGTAAATCCCCATGAATAAGTAGCAAATGTGATTTGAACCATTTTAGAAGTATTTTCACTGTCGGCAATTGTCACTGTACGTGTGCTACCGATAGTAATATCAGCATCGTAGTCAATTACCGGAGTTTCCAACGTATTACCGATGGAAGTTCTTGCTTTTTGCTTCAGTTCCTCAGTGAGGATGCCAGTAGGGTCTTCAGACTGCACCATAAAAGCATTTAGCGCACCGTACCTACTGGGGCGATACTCAAACTTATCAAGGTTAGAGTTCGCGCGAATGTTCTGGATACGTGTTAAAACTAGACTCATAACTTTTAAGTTTTTAATTGTTAATAATTATGCTAATATAGTGCATTACCCTTTTACGCCTTATAGCATTTTTCATTTTTATCTTAGGATGTGCCATTTTATCTAATAGGCAAACTTGCCACATTGTTTTCAGTTCTTAATTGCATTGATTGGTTTGCAAATTCTTGCGAATCACGAGTCAGACCATTTGCAAGAAGATATGTTTCGATAGCCTTATCGGCTTCAATCTGATTTTTAATGCCAGACAAATCAAGCGTTCCACCTGTTCCACTTGAACCGGACCCAAAGTTTCCTGTTCCACCACCTGCTTGCTGACGACCTGTATCAATCACATCTTTAAGTGACGTTTCCATCACAAGTTCTTGTATTGTATAAGGATTAAGGTTATTCTTAGGATTGTTAAGAATATTACCATCTGCCCCGCGTATAACAAGCTTCTTTCCTCCTTGGCCATCATTTATGAAATCAGGAGTACCTTTTGTAAGAATTTCTGCTTTTGCTGCGCTAAGCAATGTTCTCTGTATAGGTTCAGTAATGCCATTTTTAAACTTAAGATTCGCTGTAGCAGCTTGAAAAGCATAATCTACATGTGTGTCCTTAATAGTTTTATCAAACTCTGCCTTCTTAGTATTGAACTCAGTTTCCTTTGTCTGAAGCTGAGTTTGAAGCTGAGCTACTTGAGCTTTAGCATCTTTTAACTGTTGCTTCAAAGTCTCATCACCAGCTCCTTTTTCAAGCTTGGACTGAAGGTCTGTAACTTGTGCTTGAGCAGCAGTAAGCTGAGCTTGAATTGTTTTTGCAGACTCTGCTTTAGCTTTATACTCGCCGAGTACACGTTTAGCATAGTCGTAACTTTTTTCACCATCTTTCTTTTTAATACCTGTAATGCTAAGAATATCAGTATCATACTGACCATGTAATGCACCAATTTTAGTGCCTATAACAGTATTTTCATCATTTCTTGACATTTCGGCAATTGCATTCAACTGGTCATCGGTAAGACCAGTTAAAGCTGAACTTTGTCGTAGCATCTCAATTGTTAACATATGGCTTTGTGTTTTTTATAATTAATACTATTTTTGTACTAACTCTTTAGCATCTCCATACGGGTCATGTAAAACTGCCATAATTGTATAGCCAAGTCCTTTATATGCGTTCTTGAAAAGTTGCCACTCTGCAAATGTGAACATTTGAGTATACGCTGGTGACTCTTCTTTGCCTGTCATTGGATTAAACCTGCGACCATGCACAATTGACAAATGCACCATTTTCTCAGTACCCGGCTCAGGAGTATAATTACTTTCAACCTGCACTTCTGATACAGATGATTTTTCTTCGATAATATCATCAATATCTACTAAGAAAAGAACTACCTCGTCAAGCTCTTCCTGTAAGTTACTTGTCCAAGCTTTTCCACCTTTAGCCTTAGCAGCTTCTAGTTCTGCTTTACGTTCTACAGCCTTTTTCTTGTAAGATTTAATATCCTCAAGACTGAGTGCCTGTAGTTGTTGAAGTTCCAATTTTTGTAACATATTCTAAAAGTTTTTTGTTTATAATATCTATTTTTTCTCTCATTGTCTTATTTGAAGCAAACTCAATTATGTTAATATTCTCACGTTCAAATTTTTCAACTAAAGTACTAAAATTTATTTTAAGCTTTACTAAATTTTCATTTAATAACTTTTTTTCATACAATTTTAACACTTCATCTAATGTTTTATGTGGATATGGCTCCAATTGTTTTAAGATGAGCATTCTCTGAAGTACCAAAGGATTGTTACGATACTCAACTTCAAGAATTTGTTGCGATATAGCATCTAGTTCTGAGTTAGATGCGCCATTCTCCTTTGCTTGTTTGTACTTAGAATATAACTCTGTTACTGTGAAAACGTAAAACTCTGTACCCCAGTTTACAGAAGATGATATGAAAGCATCTCCATATCTGAGTTTGCAAACAGTATCTTCGACAAATTTCTGCGCTAATTCAAAATTGGTCTTTAAAGCGTTGAGAACTGAAGTTTTACTTTCAAAGTTAGCAGTTACTTGAGTCTCATTTATAGCTTCTTTTTCACTTACAGTACCACCTGAACCAACAACAGAAATCACAATTTCATTTTTAAGCCTTGCACACTCATTGACATTATAGTCGAGTGAATCTTTATCAATAGTGGTTATCTGAACAGGATTACGCATATCCGCAACACCTTCAGACTGATTTGGTATAGGAACTTCTAAGAATGAACCAGGGCCAGCTATACGTTTTTCACTACAACAAGGACATTTTTCAACTGTTCCGTCATTGAGAATTTTGTATTCACCTTTTGCATTACGCAGAAAACCTCCATCACAATAATCACCAGTTTCATTATTTTCAAAATTACAATCAGCTTCATACGCACTATATATAGGATAAGGTGCATACAAATCTAAATGTTGTTTTGATAAAGCAAAGAATAAATACCAATCAAGATTTGATAGTTCTTTTGTAATTGGATTTTTCTTAAGGTCTTTATTTTTTTCATTGACTTGTGTTGACCAAAAGAACCTAGCTGGGCAGTATCTTAAATCATGCTTTGCTTCTGAAATAAGCGATTGAATTTCATTTTTCTCATTTAGCTGATATACTCTTATAGAAGTATCATCAAATACAGCTATTCTATGTTCTGGCTGTTTAAAAATAAGCCATTCAAATTGATTTTCATCAAGTTTAGAAGTCTGGTAATCGACTACAGCATCAATTTCAAGCCAATAAAAATATGGTTCTGGGCGTAAAGATGTTTGTATTTGAGGAAGGTCTACTACCAAAATACTATTTGGTGATACTTGCATCTTTTTCCATCCTGTTGTCTTCCATATCTCTGGCTCATTAAGATTATTCTTTTTATATTGAGACCAGTCCTCTGCAAGTTCTGAGTCTGTAAACTGATATGAACTTGATGAGTTACGGCTATAGAAAACTCTCTCGAGCTCTCTATAGACGTCCTCAACTACAGCAGGTGTAGGCAACGGGAATTTGAATAGATTTATGAATATATTGTATTTATCATTTGGAAGTAACTGCCTCACCCAATCAAGAAATACAGTTGTAGGCTGATTAATATCAGATATAGCAATATTTGTCTCGGTATGAAACCTAAGACGACGTTGCATATTTACAGCTTTCTGAATAGTCTGACGTTTAGTCGGCTTTTGCAGAATTTGTTTTATCTGATTTAACTCTAAGGCCATTTTCTTCGTCGTAAGTATAATTGCTATCTTTGGGTAATTCCCACCCACCATTTATAGCTGTACCCATATCAAGCAAGCGCTCGGCATGTTGAATGCCGAACTCCTGCTTCATATTGTATTTGGGCACAACTAACGTTACTGTTTGTTCTTTTTTCTTTCTCATAACTGAAAGTTTTAAGCTCCAGCAGAAGCGGCATTAACCCAATCTGTAAGAGGATTGAAGTCCAATGTTTCGCGCTTGATGATATAGAAGTTATCACTCCAGTTAGGATAGAATGACCATTCAATGGTATTGCTGTCCGGCTCTTCAAAACCACCAAGCTTCTTGTCACCAACAAAGAACTTACCAATAGGAATTGGGAAGTATGCTGTAGGCTTATCCTGGTCATTTACCAAACAGCCAATGTTGCCGTTTTCATCAATCAACCAAACACCAATTTTTTCACACATATATCGCTTTAACTGAGCAATTGTTTTTTGACTTTCTTGATAAATAGTAGCAGTGAACGTTGTCGGCTCACGACCAATTGTAATCTCAATACCTCCAAGTGTCTGGTTACCACCACCGAATGTACGAACTGCGCCAGGTTCAGTAGTAGGTCCTTGAATATACGGAGAAACTGTCATTTTAGAACCATCAGCTGCAGAAAACAATGTAGAAAACGATGCTTTATTAAGCGGGTTAGTAACAAAGTTCTCCGTTCCATCTGTTTTATAGATGCGCTGGAATGCAACTTTTTGAATTTGCCCCATACTTTCTTTGCATTCAGCAATTTCAAGGTCGGCGATATGAACACCGGCAGGGCATCCACAGTTTAATCCCATAATTATTTATGCTTTAAATGTTAATATTACCGAGCAGCTACCCTTAACTTGCATCGAATTACCTATATTTGCTTTGAATAAATTTCTCCGCGATGTAAATGTACTAATTTTCTCTATAAGATGTACAGCTTTTAACATTTTTTATAGAGGCATTTTTATCTCATATTCTCGTACTATATTTATTCAAAGCTTATGATTTAATCAGTCATATATAATTAAAAACTCATAGATTACGAGAATAATGCGAGAATATAAGCTTATAACGTTTTTATGCATTTATCACATATAGTTATTATTTTTCCATTCCTTATAATAACTTTACCACAATCATGTCTTAACTCTTTCATTGTAGGTTTATAATGTATATAATGGTTTATACAAACACCACATTTATCACATGTAACCTCATATACTTTTGTAATCATATATTAATTTCTTAAGTGTATTTTTTTACGTCCGCCTTTTCTTGCATGCATTTCATATACCCCTGTTAAGCAATCTGGGGCATCATCGTGTTGATTTCTCTTTTTGTTATCTTTACGGTATGACATAAGAGCTTTGTAAAATTTAGGCCATTTCCTTTCCCAGCCTTCTGGGAACAAAATATCATTCTGAACATTAGCAGAAGCTGCATAAATACGAGCTTTTTTGTTTTCTGTCTGTGTAAATGTTTTAACAGCACATCTGAAATTACGCAGTTCAACTCTTAATATGCGTTTTACATTACGTGAGTAGCCTCGGCCACCATTATTCGATTCAATTAAAGCCTCAACTGTACCATTTTTGGTCAACATTTCAGCTTGTTTTGGCTCTGTGACCTCCATAGGTGCATCTGTGAACAAAACATCAGTTACATAACAAAATTCGGGTGTATTTATAAAACAAATTGAGCATAAATCATCAGCTCCAGTATCAGCTGTATCAGTATAATTCCACTTTTGAAGTGCTTTTGTACCTGTTGGAAGCTCTTCTATTTTATAAGTTCTAAATTCTTCATACATAAGGCCCTCTTTTGGTGTTGGGTCCTGCATGTACTGTGTATCGAATACAAGCGGATTTATCTCACGCATCTTATAAAGCTCTTCAAGTGTATGCTTCATTGGCCAAAGTGCATGTTCTTCTCCAGTTTCTGGGTCTACTTGTATAACTGGAAGTGATAAAACAGTCCATTCATCTGGTTCTATCTCTTGCAAATAGCCACAAAGGTCATGTTCATGCAGCCTTTGCATTATTATAATGATTGGAGTGTTACGCGAGTTAGTACGGTTACGAATTGTGTTCTCAAATCGCATGTTAATACGCTCGCGGACAATATCTGATTCAGCATCTTCTGGCTTAATTGGGTCGTCGATTACAATTGCGCCTTGGAAAATGTTTGTTGTAGCTCCTATCATATCAAGCATTTCGTTTGTGTGGTCATCGAATGTGAATATGTCATTACCTCCGTCCATTTTATCAATATCTGGGTCAATATCCACATTACCTGCACCAAAACCTGTTACCTGACCTTGAGTTGATACTGCATAAAGCTCGCCTCCGGCCTTGGTTTTCCATCTTTTAGCTGAACCTTTCTCAGATGCAAGAGCTGAATTAGGAAAAAGAGTCTTATAGAGCTCTTCCTGCATGATATTTCTGATTGTTTCAGAATTATCATTCACAAGTATATCTGAATAAGATAGATGCAGAAATCTGCATCGCGGGTTTAAGGCGAAGGCCCATGAGATAAACGATTTTATAACAACCTCAGTTTTAGAATAGCGTGGAGCGATATTGATAATCAATCTGGTAATTTTACCATCTACAACATCTTGTAATACTTCGAACATTTTCTTATGGTGCTCCGCGACTATAAAACTTCTATGGTATTGACACTTAAACATGCATTTTGTGTATTTCTCAAAAGAAGACAGTAATTCAAGCTGAAGAAGCTCTTTAGGATTTACAGTTCCTGGTCTTGAAGTATCTAAAGCTGTTTCTTGCATTTCTTTTAATGACTTCATGCTTATGCCTCCTTTCTTACTGTATATCCATACTTTATTTCAGCTGCTTCTCTTGCTTTTACAGCATCTTCGAACTTTGCATAGTAACCTAAGCATTCGTATTTACCATTATTTCTTATAACGGTCATCCACTTACCTCTAGGTTTATGAAATTGTACACCTGTGCGCCCAGACGTATTAGTAGACCTAACTTTTTGGTTTCTACTGTTTTGCTCATCTGTAACTTGTCTCAAATTAGCTATGCGGTCATCTGACCTATTGCCATTTATATGGTCAATCTGGGGTGTTTCATCTGAGGGCCATTCTCCATAATGATAAAACCAGGCTAACCTGCCAGCTTTATATCTTATATTATTTATGCTTATAAGTCTATAGCCAGTTTTATTTACAGCACCAGCTCTAGTTCCTACTTTTATATTTCTACTTGGGCTTATTTTCCATATAAATTCGCCTGTCTCACTATTATAATCCAATACTTTAGTAAGATAATCATGCGAAAGAGCTATTTCTTTGGCCCTCATTGTTTCTTCTACTAAGATGTTCATATCGCTATTTAATTAAAGTATCACGTATCAAAATATATGCTTCTCTTGACATCGGTTGATTTGGTATTATTCCAGTTTGCAGCTGCTGCCCTTCTGGGAGACTTAATTGCATAGGTCCTTTGCCGAATATTCTATCCCATAATTTTTCTATAGTTTCAATGTTACCTAGCTTTTCGTCTTCAATAAGGCGCTTAATTACAGTTTTTATTACAACCGGCACTTTTTTATTAGCCATTAAGGCTTGTAACTGCGAGTGGTTACATGTTAATAAACAAGCCAATAAATTAGCCGTATCTTGCTTTGTAAGTTGGACGCTTAAATTAATATTAAGGCTAGTAAGAAGTTTTGTTATTTCAGGTCTTGATGTTCCTTGCAATTGAAGTGCTGAACGTATAGCTGATGAATATGAGCCTTTGCCAGAATTATGACGTTCTGCTAATTCTGTTGCTTCAAGCGGCTCTATAGTCTCAGCTTCAAGTGCCTCAATAGCATCAATCTGTTTTTGCTGCTCTGCAATACGTTTTGCTTGAAGCTCTGTTTGGCCATCTGGTATTTCTTCGATACCGAGTTCCTCTGCTAATGATTGGCGTTTTTGTTGTTTTGCCTTAAGATTACGAAGCCTCTGCTTCTCAAGATATTTAATACGAGCCAATTCTTTTGCATCAGCTTTTGCCTTAATGCGAGTGGCCTCTTGTTCCACAAGTTTAGATGTATCTGGATTAGACATTCCAGGGACTGTTGGGCGTGATGGCAGTATATCTGCTAATTTCTGTGCTATTTTATCTGTTTTCATATCAATTTCTTTTTAATCTGAATATATCCATAAGCGTTTATAAGCCGTATTTAATCTGCCGCTACAACATGCAGCTATATTACTGGCATTTAAGCTATAATGCCTTGCCGCGGCTGTAATAGAAGGCCATTCTGCCACTTCTGTATAGCCTTTGCCTTTTTCATAGGCATATTCTTTTATAGGTCTTGCATTAGAAGATGTGTGCTGCCCATGTATTACATCTATCTTGTTTAATGCTAATCTAATATATTTCTTCTCTTCATACGCTTTATTTCCGGATATATTAATTTTATTAAATCCGTATGGCTCATAGCAGTTATTTTGTAATATAGTTTCATACTTTAGTTTAAAAAGTGAGTCAAGCGAATAACACTGAGGTTCTTTTATAGTTATATACAAAATATTGCTATTTTGCATTGATTTTTCCAATTCAGGACTTTTTCTTATACTTTCATCTAAAGTATCATTTATAAATCTTCTTATCATGCGTTGGATAGTATAAGTGGTAGTATGGCCCACGTATAGTCTGTTATCATAATCAAATTCAACTATGAATATGGCCAGTTTAGATTTAAGTAATTCTGGCTGGCTGATTTCTAGTTTTTTATTGCATATTTCAAACATAGCTACAAACTTTTATTTTATAGTGCAAATATATAAAATATAATTCAAACAGGCTAACGTTTATATGTTAAATGTTATCAAATTAAACTTTTTTCTGCGAGAATATAAAAATAAAGCAATATATCAAAAAAAAAATTTGCGAGAATAGAAAATAAATGCAAGATAGTTTATGTTTACACGTTGTTTATTTTTTGTTTCTGTGATAAGCGATTGATTTTCAATAAATTAGACGAAAATAAACAAAATAAATAATATTCAATGCCCCCTATAGGTTCTATTTTTAGTTTGATAGTTTCTGATAAGGCTAATATTAGCTCTATAAAATACTATCAAATCATATTTATCTTCCTCCTTAGAATTTTTTGTTTATTTTGTTTATTTATATCTAATTTATTGAAAATCAATCACTTATCAAGAAACAATAACTTGTTTATCGTTGTTTATTTTGTTTCTTTTGAAAAATTTTTTCTTTATTGCGAGAATGCCATTTTGCTAATTCCCTATTAAGCATAAGGGCCTAAATTGATATTTGCGAGAATGTATGTGAGAATGAGAATTTATGAGCCTCTGGGCCTTGCTCATACTTATATTATGATTTGTTAGCCAGTTTGCGAGAATGACTTGAGGCCAAAAAAATTTTCTGGCTATGGATATGGTTCTATATACTATATATAGGGGCACCCAGGCATTGCAGCAGGGGCCTAATTTCTGAATCGGCGAAATTTATTTGGTTAAATAGCTTTAAGCCTGATAGCCTCATTCGTTAATTATGGTTTAATTTGTTAAAGGTTGTTAGCCTGTCAGCCTGTTAACAACTCTTAACTAAAATAATTTTCAGGTTCTAAACCA
>OMGY01000410.1_pt1 | contig 51170 bp, 45 predicted proteins | sample 1674461 | NCBI WGS metagenome assembly OMGY01 (sample SAMN05578579, study PRJEB25193) | human gut metagenome | biome: Human Microbiome; feature: human-associated habitat; material: feces | host: Homo sapiens | place: USA:Birmingham | reverse complement strand
GATTTAGAGGTTCAAAGAAATCTACTCCATATGCTGCACAGATGGCAGCAGAAACAGCTACAAAGGCAGCTTTAATCCATGGATTAAAGACAGTTGACGTATTCGTTAAGGGACCAGGTTCAGGAAGAGAGGCAGCTATCCGTGCCCTTTCAGCATGTGGTCTTGAGGTTACATCAATCAGAGACGTTACTCCGGTACCTCACAATGGATGTCGTCCACCAAAACGTAGAAGAGTCTAATCAGGAGGTATAGATTAAAATGGCAGTTAATAAAGTACCTGTACTTAAGAGATGCAGATCACTTGGTTTAGAGCCAAGTTATTTAGGATATGATAAGAAGTCTAGAAGAAACCTTACAAGAGCAAACAGAAAGGTGTCTGAGTACGGACTTCAGTTAAGAGAAAAGCAGAAAGCTAAATTCATCTATGGTGTTTTAGAGAAGCCTTTCCGTAACTACTACAAGAAAGCAGATCAGATGAAAGGATTAACAGGTCTTAACCTTATGACAATCCTTGAGTCAAGAATTGACAACGTAATTTTCCGTCTTGGTTTCGCAAGAACAAGAAAAGAAGCTAGACAGATCGTTGATCACAAGTTCGTTACAGTAAACGGAAAAGTTGTTAACATCCCTTCATACCTTGTAAAGGCTGGCGATGTTATCGAAATTAAAGAGAGCAAAAAGAATACTCAGAGAATGAAAGATATCGTCGAGGTAGCTGGCGGAAGAATCGTTCCGGAGTGGTTAGACGTAGATGCTGAGAAATTACAGGGAACTGTAAAAGACTTACCTACACGTGAGCAGATTGATGTTCCTGTAGATGAGATGCTCATTGTCGAGTTATATTCTAAGTAAAATTAGGTTGATTTGCCGGGGATTTATTTCCCGGCTTATCCACTCTTTGATAACATATAACAACGATACCCGAGAAGGAGGGAATTTGAAGTGTTCGATTTTGAAAAACCAAAAATTGAAATCGCAGAAATTTCAGAAGACAAGACATATGGCAGATTTGTTGTAGAGCCATTAGAGAGAGGTTACGGTACAACACTTGGAAACTCTTTAAGACGTATCATGCTTTCTTCTTTACCGGGCGCTGCAGTAAGCCAGGTCAAGATTGATGGTGTTTTACATGAATTCAGCTCTATTCCTGGTGTTAAGGAAGATGTTACAGAAATCATCATGAATATCAAGAACCTTGCAATTCGCAATAATAGTTCTACAAATGAACCAAAGGTTGCATATATCGAATTCGAAGGTGAAGGCGTTGTTACAGCAGCCGATATTCAGGTTGATTCAGATATCGAGATTTTGAATCCTGAGTTAGAGATTGCACACTTGAATGGTGGAGCAGATTCTAAGCTTTACATGGAGCTTACAATCACTAACGGCAGAGGTTATGTCGGAGCAGAGAAGAACAAGAACGAGGATACACCAATCGGAGTTCTTGCTGTAGATTCAATCTACACTCCTGTTGAGCGTGTTAATCTTACTGTAGAGAATACCCGTGTAGGTCAGGTTACAGATTACGATAAGCTTACATTAGATGTATTTACAAATGGTACATTGGAGCCGGACGAGGCAGTCAGCCTTGCAGCTAAGGTGTTAAGTGAGCACTTAAATCTGTTCATCGATCTTTCAGAGGCAGCACAGCAGGTTGACGTTATGGTCGAGAAGGAAAACGATGCTCAGGAGAAGGTTCTTGAGATGAACATCGATGAGCTTGAGCTTTCAGTTCGTTCATACAACTGCTTAAAGCGTGCAGGAATCAACACTGTTGCAGAGCTTATCAATAGAACACCTGAGGACATGATGAAGGTTCGTAACCTTGGTCGCAAGTCTTTAGAGGAAGTTTTAGCAAAATTAAAAGAATTAGGTTTAGAGTTAAATCAGACTGAGGAATAATTCATTCGAATAATCCTTGCACTGATTCTTCTAAATAAATTGGTCATATATAAATTTTAAATATCATATTTATGTTTATGTGTGACAAAACTCATAGCGGCAGGGTCAGTAAGACCAAAGAGCGTGACCATGTCTGATACATGAGTGGCAACTGATTTGAGCATTTGCTTTTTGAAATAAAGCAAAGCTTTATCACAACAAGATACGATGTCTGGCAGTAAGACCGAAGAGCGTGACCGGATGTCCCACAAATGGAGGAAATTAAAATGGCAAAATATCGTAAGTTAAGCAGAACATCAAGCCAGAGAAAGGCTTTACTCAGAGGTCAGGTTACACAGCTTCTTGTTAACGGAAAGATCGTTACTACAGAGGCTAAGGCTAAAGAGGTTCGTAAGATCGCTGAGGGTCTTATCGCATTAGCAGTAAAAGAGAAAGACAACTTCGAAGAGGTTACTGTAACAGCTAAGGTTGCCCGCAAGGACAAAGATGGCAAGAGAGTAAAAGAGGTTGTAGACGGAAAGAAAGTTACTGTTTATGACGAAGTAGAGAAGAAGATCAAGAAGGATTCTGCTTCACGTCTTCATGCCAGAAGACAGATGCTCAAGGTTCTTTACACAGCTAAAGAGTCTGACGGCACAAAGAAGGGAACAAAGACTATCGATGTAACAAACAAGTTATTCGATGAGATCGCTCCTAAGTATGCTGATCGTAACGGTGGTTACACAAGAATCGTTAAGATTGGACAGCGTAAAGGTGACGGAGCTTTAGAGGTTCTCCTTGAGTTAGTTTAATATTTAATCGGTATAAATCTTAGACTAAATTAAACCAGAGATTTGAGTGGATGACACTCACTTCTCTGGTTTTTTATATTACTAAGATAATTATTCTAAACTTTGAGAAAAACGGATGCGTCTTATTTGCATGTATAGTTCGACTGCCTTTGGTTTGAATTTGTAACTGTAACGCATAAAAATACCCCTTTCACTGGATATCCAGCAAAAGGGGTACATATTAATTTAACACGGCTTTTTATAAATGCGCTTAATTATTTATTTTTTGCTGCAGCCTGCTCGTCATTGTACTTCTGAACACACTTCTTGATTCTGTCATATGGTGAGAGAAGATCACTGATAGAACAGTCGTGGTTTAATGTATCAATGAGGTATGCGATGTATTTGCTCATGTCACAGCTGATATAGTACTCCTTAGAGAGAAGCTCAGGTGACTGGTAGATAAGGTTTGTTGTAACTACTCTGTAGATGAGACCCTCCTCGTAGGCTTTGTCAAATGAAGCAAAGCCGTTTGTAAAGAGACCGAATGTAGAAACAACAAAGATTCTGTTAGCTTTACGCTTCTTGAGCTCTCTTGCTGTATCAATCATACTTTCGCCTGAAGAAATCATATCATCGATGATAAGAACATCCTTACCCTCCACATTTGTTCCGAGGAACTCATGAGCTACGATAGGGTTACGTCCGTCAACGATACGGCTGTAATCACGACGTTTGTAGAACATACCCATGTCTACTCCGAGTACGTTTGCAAGGTAGATAGCACGGTTTGTAGCGCCCTCATCAGGAGAGATAATCATAAGATGGTCAGCATCAATAGTGATATCCTTTACGTTCTTTAAAATGCCCTTAATGAACTGGTAAGAAGGCATTACATTCTCAAAGCCGTTCAGAGGAATAGCATTTACCACACGAGGGTCATGAGCATCGAAGGTGATGATATTGTCTACACCCATGTTGATAAGCTCCTGAAGAGCCAATGGACAGTCAAGAGACTCACGGCCTGTACGTCTGTGCTGACGGCTCTCATAAAGGAAAGGCATGATAACTGTGATTCTTCTTGCTTTTCCGCCGGCTGCAGCGATAACACGCTTTAAATCTGCGTAGTGGTCATCAGGTGACATGTGGTTTGTCTGACCGCATACTGTATAGGTAAGACTGTAGTTTGTTACATCTACCATGATGTACAGATCATAACCACGAACTGACTGGTTGATAACACATTTAGCCTCGCCGGAACCGAATCTAGGTGTAGAAGGCTTGATAATGTAGCTGTTTTTGTAGTAGTCCTTGAAAGCACTCTCGTTAGCATGCTGGTGCTCTCTGTGCTCTCTCCAGCCCTGTAAGTATGCATCTACCTTCTGGGCAAGACCTATACAACTGTCGGTTGCAACAAGTCCAAGTGTACCGGTTGGCATAGTCTCCAAAATTCTCTCATCGTTTGGCATTGTTATTCCTCCATATAACCATATAATAAATAAACTAAATATATATAAAAAGCGCTATTTGGAAAGACGCTTTTTAATTCGTATGTCATCTCCGAAGAGCTTGATAAAACTATAATTGCTTGAAATTCTTGAAAGTGTTCTCTCGGAGTAAATCTCTGCTATCTGCTCCAGATTCAGATTAGTGGAAATAATAGTAGATTTCTGTCGCAGTATACGCTCATTTACACAAAGGAAAAGCTGTGATGTGGTAAATGAGTTGGAAAGCTCGGTTCCGAGATCGTCTATGATAAGTAAATCACAGTCGAATATATTCTGGTGCGCTGCGATGGCATCTGCATCCTTTTCAAACACACCTTTGCTTAATATATCAAATAATTGGAATGCTGTAAAGTAAATTACGGAGTAACCTGCATCTAAAAGCTCTTTTGCAATGCAATTAGATAAAAAAGTCTTTCCGACACCGGTATTACCGTAGAAAAATATGTTTTTAGGTTTGTTTTCAAAATTGTCTATAAATTCATGACAGTTCGTCACTGCAAGCTTTGCTGTGGCAAGAGCAGACAGTCCTGTCGCAGGATTTTTCTGCTCATCTGAGTAATAATCAAATGAGAGCGTGGAAAAATTCTCACGAGACAAAATCTCCCTGATATTGGACTGCGAATAAACGGTATTGATAATAGCCTGCTTGAAACAATGACATTTCTGACCGTCTATGTATCCTGTATCGTGGCAATCTGGACAGGTGTAAATAGGCTCAAAATAATCAAGCGGATATCCGAGTGTGGATAGCAGTGCAGCACGCTCCTCCTTATAGTCCTCGATTGCAAGGCGTAAAGCGGCAAGAGCATTCTCATCACCATCCATAAGCCTGTACGCCTGCCTGACAGAGGCTGATGCAATCTCAGAGTCAATCTCCCTGAGGCGGGGCGCCTTGCGATAGGCTTCCTCAATACGCTTGTCATGTATGTATTTGTTCTGAAGCTGGCGTTTGTCGTAGCCTCGCATTATCTCATCATATTGAGCATTGGTAAGTGCCATATATCCTCCTTGGGATGTGTAAATCTAACTTGAAAATCATACCGTAGAATTCAGAAACAGCTTCTCCAGCTTGTCGTAATCATTGTTTCGCTGATTGAAGTTGTTAAATTTATTCTTGGAACTTGAATTATTGCTTTTGGGTTTTGAGGAACCGTTTGCAGCATTTGTACTCTGTGATGAGCCGGTAGCAGAGGCTTTATTGGCCTTGGCAAAGTTGGCATCAAGCACTTCAACATCCTTTAATGTATGTACATCCTTTTTCCTCCAGTTCGCGAGTATCGAGTCTGTGTACTCGAAGCTTGGCTTCTGGATAGCTGAAATGGTTTTACTGCAGGCGGCCTTTACAAGCTCTATATCGAAACCGTATTCGCCGACCCATTTGTTTATTAGTGACACCTCAGAGTCAACCAGATTGCGGCCTGTGATGCCTAGAGCCTTCATTACAGAATAGTAAATCTGTGAGTGAGCGGCTGCATCGTCCTTTGCCTGGTCTACGGTCTTTATGCCGGCATCGGCCCAGCCGAGAGCGACCTTGTTCATGTACCGAAGGCTTGAATGGCCTTTGGTAATGCAGTACTCTACGAGATATTCTACCAGGTCGGTAGAAAAATGAAGCTCGTCCAGCCAGTAGAGCACCATATTGGTGTCTGTGGATGAGAGCGTATGCTTCAGATATGTCTCTATAATAAAGAAAAGCTCTGAAATGTCAGGATTCTTTCTAAACTCCTTAATCTCATCAAGTGTGTATTCCTTCTGTGAAGAAGCAGCTTTGTCAGGAGTCTGGCTCTTAAGCTTTTCCACAACAGAATCATGCATCCGAGTATTCACGGTAGAAATATTCTGTGCAGCATTATTAACCACGCTGTTTTGCAAATTATTCTGCGTAGCATTATTAACCACGCCGTTTTGCAAATTATTCTGCGCGGCATTATCAGCCACAGTGCTTTGTATATTACTCTGAGCAGCCTGCATACCGGATACAGAAAGACTGCAGAGGTTGACTCCAATAATCTGACCATCAGCGCCGGTTTGCAGCTGCAAAATGCCCTCAGAGGCCCAGTAATTGAGGGCACGTATGATGTCGGCTTCAGTATTGCTGAAATGATCGGCAATCTCTGAAATAGTTGCTATGCCTGCCCCGGAGCCTGTCGCACGGAGCAGATAAAGGTATACCTTGACAAACTCACCGTTTGCCTTTGGCATGTATTGATCTATAAAAATATCTGACACAGTAGTGAATGATGTTGCTATGTCACTGCTAATGTTTATCGCTGTCATATAAAAAACTCTCTTTCGCTTAACCTGTGAGCAATTATAGCACAATATTTTAACCGTGTGAAGATGGTAAAAGTGCTACAAGCCTTGTAAACTCGGGCTTTCCGAGTCCACAAAAAAATGTGGATAACGTGGATAACTGTGTAAAATAATTGAAAAATCAATGTATCACAGGGTATATAAGCTGTTGAAAATTATTTAAAAAATCCACACACAAAATGAGAGTTGTTAACATTTTGTATGTGGATAACGTGGATAACTTATTTCTTAAGCAGGTCTTCGCCGATTTCTACTACATTTCCGGCACCCATTGTTATCAACAGGTCACCGTTTACACAATTTTCTGATAAAAATTTCTCGATTTCCTCAAATGATGGGAAATAGTGCGCATTCACACCTTTTTCGAGCAATAAATCCAGGATATCCTTAGATGAGATACCATATGTGTTCTGCTCACGCGCAGCATAGATATCAGCAAGCACCACAACATCTGCCATTGAAAGAACATCGGCAAAATCATTTAAGAATGCCTTGGTTCTGGAATAGGTGTGTGGCTGGAAACAAAGGACAAGCCTGTCATGTGGATATTTTTGTGCAGCTGTCAGTGTTGCGCGGATCTCGGTTGGATGGTGAGCGTAGTCATCAATGATTGTGACGCCGTTTACCTTGCCCTTGTACTGGAAACGTCTGTCAGCACCGCCAAATTTGTCAAGGCCTGTGAGGATAGACTCCTCATTAAGACCGAGTGTGGTGGATAAAGCTATGGCTGCGAGCGCATTGCTTACATTGTGAGCGCCCGGAACAGAGAGTTTTACGTCGAAAAGTGGACTACCCTGTCTCATAGCTGTAAAAGATGCACAAGCTTTATCGTCATAGGTTATATTTTCCGGATAAAAATCATATTTTGAATCAAAGCCATAGGTGATAATCTTCTGAGGAAGCCCTGCGACAATCTCCTCATAGCGGTCAATCTCACCATTGATGATGGTAGCACCGCCTGCGAGAGTGTTTGATGCATACTCGTGGAAGGAATGTCTGATGTCGTTGATATCCTTGAAGAAATCCAGATGCTCAGCCTCAATATTTAAAATAATGCTGTAGCGTGGTCTGAAATTCAAAAAGCTGTTTGTGTACTCACACGCCTCAGAGATGAAGTACTCTGAATCGCCCACACGCAGATTGCCGTGGATAGATGACAAAATACCTCCTACGGAAATGGTAGGATCTGTCTGAGCGGCGAGAAGAATCTCGCTGATCATGGATGTGGTGGTAGTCTTGCCGTGTGTGCCGGCTACAGCGATAGAATAATCGTAATTGTCCATAATCTGTCCAAGAAGCTCGGCTCTGGTAAGCATTGGAATACCGGCTGCCTTTGCTGCGGCAAACTCAGGATTGCTTTCGTGGATAGCAGCAGTGTAAACCACCAGGTCGATACCCGAGGTAATATTGTCTGCGCTCTGGCCATATATGACTTTTATGCCCTTGTCTGCAAGAGTCTTTGTGAGGTCTGATTCCTTTGAATCGGAGCCGGAAATTGTAAAGCCCTCCTCATGCAGAATCTCTGCGAGACCGCTCATGCTGATACCGCCGATGCCTATGAAATGGATGTGTATTGGTTTGCTGAAATCTATTTTATACATTAATTTTACCTGCCTGATTTATTATAATTTATATTGTAACTATTAAGAAACACTGAGAACAAAAAGCCGATGTGTCATGATTGCATGTAAGCAACAGATTTTCTTGTTCTGAATAGTTACTTTATATTAATTATACAACTAAATATAGTATTTGCAAAGGAAAAATAAGGTGAAAGCAGGCATGACTTTCAAACGATAAGAACCATAGCAGGTTAAACAGATATACGCTAAATGACACTTGTGCAAAATGTCGAAAATAAAGAAAAATATTATTTGATTTTGTGAAAAATGTTGAAGTGATAATGCGGCTGTGGTATAATTTTTTTATATAAAAATAATTCATCCGGACCATATGAATTTGATGGTTTTAAAGTATATAGCTGTAACTGCAATTTATGCAGCAGCAACTATAATTTATATGGAAACAATTGTGATTTATTATGGAAGCATTACAGATACGGTTATTACAGAAACAAGTGGTGGGAACCGGATGGCACAACAAAAATTAGGACAGACGAGGAGTGATAACGTGATTAAGAAAGAAATGATAGCCATGCTTTTAGCAGGCGGTCAAGGCAGCAGACTTGGTGTTCTGACAGCGAACGTAGCAAAACCGGCAGTTTCGTTTGGTGGAAAGTACAGAATCATAGATTTTCCGCTTAGCAACTGCATCAATTCAGGCATTGATACAGTGGGTGTACTTACACAGTATCAGCCACTCAGACTTAACAGCCACATCGGAATAGGTATTCCGTGGGATCTCGACAGGAATAATGGAGGAGTGGCAATACTGCCTCCTTATGAGAAGAGCGGCAACAGCGAGTGGTACACAGGTACAGCCAATGCAATCTACCAGAATATGAGGTATATAGACAGTTACAACCCGGACTATGTGTTGATACTGTCAGGAGACCATATTTACAAGATGGACTATGAGGTGATGCTTGATTTCCACAAGGAAAACAATGCCGATGTGACCATAGCAACCATGCCGGTGCCTATCGAGGAGGCCAGCCGATTTGGTATCGTCATAGCCGATGATGATAAGCGCATCAATGCATTTGAGGAAAAGCCGGTTCATCCGCGCAGTAATCTCGCATCAATGGGCATTTACATATTCTCATGGCCGGTGCTAAAGGAAGCATTACTTGCACTAAAGGATCAGGAAAACTGTGATTTTGGCAAGCATGTCATACCATACTGCTTTGAAAACGACAGACGTATGTTTGCATACGAGTTCAACGGATACTGGAAGGACGTAGGTACACTGGGCTCATACTGGGAGGCCAATATGGAGCTTGTGGACCTCATTCCGGAGTTTAATCTGTACGAGGAGTATTGGAAGATTTACACAAAGAATGATGCAATCGAGCCACTTTATATAGCCAAAGGAGGTCATGTGGAGCGAAGCATCATGGGTGAGGGCTGTGAATGCTATGGTCATGTGGAGCATTCTGTTATAGGTGCCAACGTCAAGATTGGAAGAGGCGCAGTAATACGTGATTCCATCATCATGTGTGACACGGAGATAGGCTCCAATGTCACGATAGACAAGTCCATCATTGCCGAAAATTGCAAGGTGGGCGACAATGTGACACTTGGCTTCGGACAGGAGAAGCCGAACGTATTAAATGAGAGCATATACTCATTTGGGCTGGTCACTATAGGAGAAGATTCTGTGATACCGGACGGGGTAAAGATAGGCAAAAATACAGCAATCTCCGGTGTTACATACGAAGAGGATTACAAAGACGGTGTGCTTGAGGGCGGAGAAGTTATTATCAAGGCAGGTGACGGAAAATGAAGGCAATAGGAATAATTTTGGCCGGCGGCAACAATAATAGGATGAAGGAACTGACAGCAAAACGAGCAGTACCGGCCCTGCCGGTAGCAGGCAGCTTCAGAAGCATAGATTTTGCGCTCAGCAGCATGTCAAACTCACATATACAGACTGTCGCAGTACTGACCCAGTACAATGCACGCTCACTGAATGAGCATTTAAGCTCATCAAAATGGTGGAATTTTGGCAGAAAGCAGGGGGGCTTATTCCTCTTTACACCTACAGTCACAGCGGACAACAGTGACTGGTATAGGGGCACGGCAGATGCGATGTATCAGAACATTGATTTTCTCAAGAGACGCCATGAGCCATATGTCATCATCAGCAGCGGTGACTGTGTATACAAGCTGGATTTCAACAGAGTGCTTGATTTTCACATCGAGAAAAAATCAGACATTACAGTGGTATGCAAGGACATGATGTACAACGACGATGTCAGCCGTTTTGGTGTGGTACGCATGGATGATGAGTCAAGAATCACAGAGTTTGATGAAAAGCCAATCGAGGCCTCATCCAACACCATTTCCACAGGTATCTATGTCATCAGGAGACGACAGCTCATAGAGCTTTTGGAGGCGGCAGCTGAGGAAAACAGATTCGATTTCGTAAATGATATCCTCGTGCGCTACAAAAATGTAAAGAAAATATATGGCTACAAGATAAATTCATACTGGAACAATATCGCCGATATTGATGCATACTTCAAGACCAATATGGATTTCTTAAGACCTGACGTCAGAAGCTATTTCTTCAGGGAGGAGCCGACCATCTGCTCAAAGGTGGACGACCTGCCACCGGCCAAGTTTAATCCGGGCTCAGACATTTCAAACAGCCTCGTATCAAGTGGCTGTATCATAAACGGCAGCGTGGAGGATTCGGTGCTTTTCAAGCAGGTATTTGTGGGCAAAAACACTACCGTGAAGAACTGCGTGCTGCTCAATGACGTCTACATAGGCGACAATGTGCACCTCGAAAATTGCATCGTAGAGAGCCGGGGAACCATCAATCCAAACACCTGCTATTGTGGTGAGGATGGAGTCATGATAGTAAAAGAAAAAAATGTAAGATATGTAATTTAAAAACAGACCAGGGGGACAAAAATATGCAGATTACAGACATCAGAATTCGTAAGGTAGAAAAAGAGGGCAAGATGAAGGCGGTTGTGTCAATCACAATCGATGATGAATTCGTGGTACATGACATCAAGGTAATCGAAGGAGAAAAGGGACTTTTCATCGCCATGCCAAGCCGCAAGGCAAACGATGGCGAGTACAGGGATATAGCCCATCCGATTAACTCTGCCACACGCGAGAATATCCAGAATATGATTCTTGAAAAGTATAAGACAGAGATTGAGAATGCATAAAATCAAACAAAGATTCGAGTTGCGAGGGCAGACTTTGGGACTCGTAACATGCTAAGCTATAGCCATCATAAGAAAGAGATAAAAAATCTTTCTTATGATGGCTTATTTTTATATTTTTGGAAGCAGGAGGTATGGGTTATGCATATTTTAGCGTTCATATTAATATTTGTTGTTGGTGCGATTGCAGCAGCGTGTGATGGGGATTTTTCAGGGATAGCTGCAATAGGGAAATTTGTTTGTGGAGCAATTCTGGTCATAGGAATGCTGTGGCTGTTTACGCAACCGGTGCTGCTGGTTATAGTTATTGTTTTACTTGTGGTAATTATTGCGTGTTGTTCGGGAACGAAATAGCAGAGAACTGAAGACGGATATATCATTTATAACTAATAAGGGAGTGCGTGAATATGACTATTCATCACCTAGTTCATATCCATCAGACAGCAGATCATCGTATCATTCAAGCGATAGCAAAGGAAGCGACAGTTATACTCCGAAGAGCTATTCTTTCGGAAAATACAACATTGGTGAGGTGTTGGTATGGTAATTGATTTTAGAATAATGAAAAAGCTTTTACAGGCCAATGGATATAGCAGTGTGTGCATAAAAGGAACACTAGAACAGATGGATGCTAATGTTGAGGCTATGGCTAGGGATTTGCAGGAGATATTGAGAATTGGTGTGGAGCGGAAGAGGTTGTGGGAGGTGTATAAATGGAGATAGATAAAGCTCATATTTGGTAGAGGTTAAATCAAATGTAAGTTTTTTAACAACTATCGAACTTGCGTTCGATGACGATGCATGATATAATAAAACGAGTAGTTGATATTGTTCGCCCCATCGAATATAATGGATAGGGAAAGAGGTAAATATGATGGGATATATGACAGCTAGCCAAGCAGCAGAAAAATGGAATATTTCACAAAGAAGGGTTCAAATTCTTTGTTCGCAAAATCGAATAGATGGAGTATTTAAACTTGGTGAAAATTGGGCAATTCCAGATAATGCTGAAAAACCAATAGATAATAGAAAAAAAGGAAATAAATGAAATGAAAAATAATAAATTAGTCGCAATAGATTTATTTTGTGGTTGTGGTGGATTTTCGTATGGATTCCAACAGGCTGGATTTGATATGGTGTTGGGAATTGATATGTGGAAAGATGCAACGGTTACATATCAGCACAATTTTCCGAATGCATGTGTGATAAATGATGATATTACAAATATCTCAGCAGATGACATATTGTCAAGGTTGGGTATGAATGCCGATGATATTGATGTAATTATTGGGGGACCACCATGTCAGGGATTTTCTGTTTCTGGGAAAAGGATGATAGACGATCCTAGAAATAAACTTTATAAGTCATTTGTGGGTTTGGTAGATCAAATTAGACCTAAAGTTTTTGTGATGGAGAATGTGCCTGGATTGATAAGGTTGTTTGGGGGAAAAGTGAAAGAACAGGTTCTAAATGACTTTTCTTCATTAGGATATAGAGTTAAAGTACAGCAGTTATCGTCAGATGATTATGGAGTTCCACAACAAAGAAAGAGAGTGTTTTTTGTTGGTGTAAATGATGAAAAAATATCAAAAATAAATGAGTTTGAATTTCCTAAGGCAGAATATGGTGATGGCATGAAACCATATGTTACATGTAAAGAAGCTATTTCTGATTTGGATTTTGTTCCAGATGATGTATCATTAGGTGAAAATATAGCATATAAAATTCCAGCGCAATCAGAATATCAGAATTTAATGAGAAAAGGTAGTCATAGCATAAAAAATCATTCTATTACAATACATAAGGAACAGACAAAAAAGATAATTGCTATGGTTCCGGATGGAGGAAATTACAAAGATTTACCAATAGAGCTACAGAATACAAGAAAGGTGCATATAGCATGGACAAGAATGAATAGTGAGAAGCCTTGTTTTACGATTGATACAGGTCACAATCATCATTTCCATTATAAGGAAAATAGAGTTCCAACTGTAAGAGAATCGGCTAGAATTCAATCTTTCCCAGATAAATTTGAGTTTATTGGTATAAAAACAAGTCAATTGAAGCAAGTAGGAAATGCAGTTCCACCATTGATGGCAAGAGCAATTGCAAAAGAGGTTATTAAAACGATAGGAGATACTAGGTAATGTATGATCATAGAAAACAATTAAAATGCGCAATTATCAGAGCTCGTGCAATCTCTGATGTGGACAATTTATTGACGAAATATGCAACAGTAATTGATAATTTGTGCCCCTGTACAAAAGTAAAATTTGAAGAAGGGTTTAACAATGCATTTAGAGAATATGCAATTAGCAAGGCAAGAAATAAATCTAATGAAAAGGCAATAAAAAAGACGCTTGATAATCACAGAACCGAAGTGAGTGGTTCATTGTTTGGAATGCATTATGAAGTTGATGGAATGGTGTATTCTTCTGAACGTAATAAAAAATTTTTAGAAGATAATGATCAGCCAGCGTTTTTCAAAGATTGGCTATTAAAAATGCAATTTCCGAATGGAATGCAAAAATCACAAACTTATTTAAAGATGGTTGAAGAAAAATTATGTTGTCATCCTTATTCAATATTGTTACGTGTATTAGAATATGCAAGAAGAAGCGATATTGTGTTGTTAAAGCAGGAATTAGGATATTATATTTTCAATTCAGAAGATGTACTTAAGGGAAATGCTACTGCAAATGAAGTTTTTGATCAAATAATGAATGATAAAAGAGGTGGAATTCCGCCGAGAAAAATTATTATTCCAGATGGAGAATCTACTTCATATGATCAGCATGTTGGAGATCAGCTGAAATATTTACAGCTCGCAAACCTTATTTACATTGATGGACAAGAAGTTAAGATTAATCCGCATGAGATGAAGTCAATAAATAGATTTATTGAATTGATAAATAAACCATTAGGGTTTGATGTTTATAAATATGATTTATCTAATGTAGAAAATCGTAAGCGTTTTGAAACGGATTGGGCTATATATTATGGTCAATTAAGTAAATATGCGGATGATTTAGCGACTCCGGTTGAATCGCTATTACTTCCTGTCGATGAAGAACCAAAGAAACTTAAACGAACAAATAATAAGATTGAATTAGGAGATGAGGGAGAAGAGTTTGTACTTAATTTCGAAAAAGATAGGGTCTCTAAATTTAATGCTCATTTAGTAAATAAGGTTCTAGGCTTAGGAAAGACAAAAGGGTTGGGATATGACATACAGTCTGTAATAGCTGAACCCGGTGATTTCTCTGAGTTTGTTAAGTATATTGAGGTGAAATCTACAAAGAGAGTAACTGCTCCAGATTTGAAAGATGAGGTTTGGACGGATACGATTAATATAACAAGAAATGAATGGATTGCTGCAATGCAGCATAAAGAGTTTTATTCTATCTATAGAGTATATTTTATTCGTGGAGGAGTTGTTATGTATATTATCAAAAATCCATATCAAAAGAAGATGGATAATATTATAGATGTTGTTCCACTGACTTATAGAGTTGATTTTCAGAATAATTCTATTGATGAAAGTTATAAAGAGGTGAATAATAATGTATAAAGTTGTTTCTTTATTTTCAGGTTGTGGAGGAGCAGATCAGGGAATAATTGGTGATTTTATTTTCAATAAGAAAAAATATGAAAGGCTTCCATTTGAATTAGTATATGCAACCGATATTGATCAAAAAGCATTAAATTCACATATGAAGAATTTTAAATGTGAAAATGTTGTATGTAAAGACATATGTGAGACTAAATCTGATGAAATACCTAATTGTGATATTGTAGTTGGAGGTTTTCCTTGTCAGTCTTTTAGCACAGTAAATCCTACAAAAGATCCATTTGACGATAGGGCAAATTTGTACAAACAAATGGTGCGTGTAGTAAGAGATAAGCAGCCTAAGGTTTTTATAGCTGAAAATGTAAAGGGGATGATGACTTTACATAAGGGACAAATATTTAATAGAATAATAAAATCATTTGAGAAAGTTGGTTATACAACATATACCAAATTATTTAATGCAGCAGATTATGGTGTTCCACAAAAAAGAGAACGAGTAATTATTGTTGGAATTAGAAATGATTTAAATGATGTAATGGAATATGAGTTCCCTAAAGAAACAAATAAAAATAATTGGGTGCCATTGTCTGTTGCAGTTCCAAAGTTAGCAATTGAGCAGGAAAAGTATTATTTTTCAGAAAGAGCAGTTCAGGGAATGAAAAATGCAAAGAATAATATGAAGAGAGGATTGTATCAAGATTTAAATAAGCCTTGCTTGACTGTTACAAGTCATCTTGCAAAGGTAAGTTTGAATTCAAGAGATCCAGTACTTTTAGTAAATCCGGAAAAGGAATTATATCGAAGATTTACACCATTAGAGGCAGCTAGAATCCAATCATTCCCGGATGAATTTATATTTGCAGGAAGTGAAACAGATGCTTATAGACAAATAGGAAATGCAATTCCACCTGTAATGTTTTGGCATATATCGGATTCTGTAAAAAATTATTTGGAAATGATAGAAATGGCTGTATGTAAAAAGGCGATTTAGCTAATGATCGGAGGATAATTGAATGAAAAATACAAGAGGTTCTGAATGGCATAAATGGGATTTGCACCTTCATACTGCATCTTCGTATGATAGCCATTACAAGGGCAAAGATGCAGATGAATTTTTGTGTAAAGCTTTAAAGGATAATGATATAAGTGCTGTTGCAATTACAGATCATTTTAAAATCGATAAAGATAGAATTCTTCATTTAAGAGAATTGGCACCTAATATTGTGTTTTTCCCAGGGGTAGAGTTAAGAACAGATAAAGGAGCTAATAATTTACATTTGATTTTAATTTTTTCAAATGAAACCGATTTAGATGTATTATCAGCTGATTTTGAAGCAATTATGTTAAGAACAAAATCAAAATCAAGAGAGTCTGACGAAACCATATATTGGTCATATGAGGATATTGTTGATTTTTGTAAATCGCATAATGGATTATTATCTATCCATGCAGGAAATAAAAGCAATGGGATAGACAAAGAAATATCCAATGCTTTACCTGTAAAAGAAGCAATTAAAGCTGATATTGCAGAATTTGTTGATTTTTTTGAGGTGGGAAGAAAAAAAGATATAGAAACATATCATAAATATGTATTTAAAGATATAGAGGAAAAACCAATTATAATATGCTCAGATTGTCATGACCCTAGAGATTATACAGTGAAAGAAAGTCTTTGGATTAAGGGAAAATTAACATTTTCAGGGTTGATGCAATGTATCTATCAGCCTAGCGAGAGGATTCATATAGGAACGATTCCGCCAGCTCTTGATAGAGTTAAAAAAAATAAAAAGGCTAATATTGATTACCTAGAAGTTAACAGAAAAGAAAATGCAAAGAATGATGATGTATGCTGGTTTGATATGAAATTACCATTAAATAGTGGCTTGGTAGCAATAATTGGAAATAAAGGAAGTGGAAAAAGTGCTTTCGCCGATATTATAGGACAATTGTGCAAGTGCAAAACGATGGATAGTGCCTCATTTTTAAATGACAATCGTTTTCGTAAAATGCCCAAAAATTATGCTGCAGATTATTCTGCTAAAATAACTTGGTTAGATGGACATGAGGAAGAAACAGATTTGAGTTTGAAAGATTATGATACTACTATAGAGGATGCACAATATCTTCCACAAAAATATATCGAAGAAGTGTGCAATGATATTGGAAATATATTTCAACAAGAAATAAACAAAGTTATATATTCATATGTAGATAGAACAGAACGAGCGAATACAACAAATTTAGAAGAGCTGGTTTTGGCAAAATCTCAGGATATTAATTTGGAAATTACGGAAAAACAGAAGGATGTTCATAAATTAAATATTCAAATTATTTCGTTGGAAAAGAAAAAAACAAGTCAATATCAAGAATATGTTAGAGATAGTTTGAAAAAATATCAGGAAAATTTGGAAAGACATGAGAAAAGTAAACCAATAGAGGTAAAGAAACCTTTACAGGAAAATCGAAACAATGAGTATCAAAATAATCTAACTAAAATAAATTTAGAAATTGATGACTTAAATGTTAAGATAGAGAATACAAAGGATGAAATAACTAAAATAAATTTAGAATTATCTGATACACAACAGTTGATTTTAAAAATGCAGGCATTGAAAAAAGAATATAATGTTGTAGAAACTTTGGTAAAAGAGTTTGCCTTGAAATATAATTTGGATAGTATAAATCAAGATATAAGCATAAAATTACCATTAGAAGCTGTTGTAAATTATAAAAATAAATTGTCTACAGAAAAAGTAATAAAACAGTTAGAATTAAATGGAAATGAATCGCAAAAAGGTTTGCTTGAAAAATTAGAAGAAGCACATCAAAAGAAGGAAAACATCATTTCTAATTCTGATGCCGAGGAAAAGAAATATCAAAAATATTTGCAGGATCTTAAGGATTGGGATGATGAGAAGCGACGAATTATAGGAGATAATGAATCTCAGGAATGTCTAAATTATTTTGAAAGAGAAAATGAATATTTGCAAAATAAAATAGATGCAGAATATACGGTTTTACGTCAAAATAGAGATTTGCTGTTTTCGCAGATATATCAATTGAAGAAAAAAATGATAGGAGTTTTTGAAGAAATTTATAGCCCTATCGAAGTAGAAATAAGAAAGCTATTGGGAGAATTAGAGGAAACAATAGCATTTGAAGCAGAGATGCAAATGATACAGAGTGATTTTGCAGAACAAGTATTATCATCAATTAGTCAAAGGTATGCAGGAATATTTAAAGGTAAAGCAGAAGCAAGTAATAAAATGTCAAAACTATTAAAACAAACAGATTTTAACGATGAATCAAGTGTAGTTGAATTAGTTAGGAATATAATGTTAGCAGTTGATGAAGATATAGATAATTCGGAAAGAAAAATTATTGATAAAGAAAATTTTTATGATTTCTTGTATGGTTTAGACTATTTGGATGTGTCTTTTAAATTGAAAATGGGAGGAAGAGATTTAGAAGAGTTATCACCAGGGGAAAGAGGTATTGTGTTATTGATTTTTTATCTTGCACTAAGTCAAAACAGCATTCCGATTATTATTGATCAGCCAGAAGACAATTTGGACAATCAATCGGTTTATAATAAGTTGGTTCCATGTATATGTGCAGCAAAACAAAAAAGACAAGTTATTATTGTAACGCATAACCCTAATATAGCAGTTGCATGTGATGCGGAACAGATTATTTGTTGCCATATGGATAAAAATACACATAACATTTCATATAGTGCAGGTGCAATTGAAGATGATGAAATAAAGAATAATGTTGTCGATATTTTGGAAGGAACTATGCCTGCATTTGATTTGAGAAGACGTAAGTATGTATAATAAAATAAGATTTATTGACAACTAATGATTGAACGTACTATGAACTTTAATCATCATCCATAGCATTAGCCAAATTCTGCAACTTACAATCAAGAGCCAATGCAGCATATTTAAGAGGATCATCAATAGCAAGATTATCAATAAGCCTTTGAGAGTTAGGTGTAGTATGGAGATTCTTTTCTGCTTCAGCACATGAGATAAACAGAAGCACATTGTCATTAAAAGCAATGTCAATTCCGTTCTTGTATTGGGTGTAGTAAGCAAAGTATTTTTTCATAATGATAGTCATTTTTTTAATAAAGTAATGAGCAGTTCTGGAAATGTGTGGGTAGTGCTACGCATACAACAGATATGTAACACTACCAGACACAAATTCCCAATTTATAGGCTTTTCAGGATATCTAAGCGTTCTCATAGGGGAAACAATGGAGTAATACGTGTTTATTATAATGAGGATGAACAAGTGAAGAAAGTTGTTTGGAAATCAACAGATATTTATGAATATGATGAAATTATTAATTTTGGAAAAAGCGTACTAGATTTTTATGATGAAAAGTATGGAGATTATACGTATGACGATTATAAAAAAGTAATTACATGGGAAGAAACGAATACCGGATATAGATATAGTTTATATATAAATGGCACTGAAACAGGTGGCAATGATAAAAATTGGTTAGAAATTACTTATGAATAATTATAGATTAAACAGAAATTTTATGGATGATGATAGACTGGAGAGTATCGATATGCCCTACTATGGATACGGTGGATCTGAAATTTTTTGCAAGATGGAAAACAGGGGAGATGTGGCTGCGACGGTATGGTTTATTTATGAGATACTTGGCGTAATTAGTATCATTGTATTTGTGGTTATTATACGTGCAAACAAGTAAATGAATTTTAAAGTATAGCAGCTATCAATCTATTTGTAGGAACTGACATTAAGTATGATGAAAAGGAAGAGGTGATAAATATGTGTAAGGCATGGGATGATCATAAAAAACGTGGCATTCAGGAGGGCATGCAGAGAGGAATGCAGCAGGGCCGTCTTTTTGAAATTTATCTTTCAGTACAGGAGGGAGACTATTCTGCAAAAAGAGGTGCCGAGAAGGCTGAGATGTCGCTTGATGAATTTGAAAAAGCGATGAGCAAAGCAGGATATAAAATTCCTGAGCTGGTATAATAATCCAAATATATTTCACACAAACCGGTCTATCCGTGGTACAATAAGCCACAGAAAGACCGGCTTTTTAGAGTATAGCTACAATAAAAGAGGATAGACAAAAAGATATGTACAAGACGAAAATAGATAATCTGGATTTAAAACAGATTGCTGACAGTGGTCAGTGCTTCAGATGGAAGAATACAGGAGAAAATGAATACACAGTAGTGGCATTTGACAGGGCGCTTCGGATTAAGCAGGATGGGAATGAGTTTGAGCTGGACTGTGATGAGGCAGACTGGAACAATATATGGAAAAGCTATCTGGATATGGATACGGATTATGCAGGGATTGCAAAGCTTATAGCAGACGGAGATGACGCGCATCTGAAGGAGGCATATGCATATGGCAGTGGTGTGCGCATTTTAAGGCAGGATTTGTGGGAGATGATTGTTACTTTTATGATTTCCCAGAATAATAACATAAAGCGAATCACAAACAGTGTGGATTTACTTTGCAGGCGGTGCGGGCATAAAATAGACGGCAGTGCAGAGGGGGAAGATCTGTATACATTTCCCAAGCCTCTTGAGGTACCGGATGAGGTATTTGATGACAGGAGCATGGGCTTTGGCTACAGGGCACCGTATCTGAAGGAAATATATGAGTATGGTGCTAATAATCCTGACTGGCTTGATAATCTGCGCAAAATGAGCTATGATGAGGCGATGGAAAGCCTGCTTACCCGCAAAGGAATTGGCAAAAAGGTGGCGAACTGCATATGTCTTTTCGGTTTGCATCATGTGGATGCATTTCCGATAGATACGCATGTAAAGCAGCTTTTGGACAAATATTATAGTGATGGCTTTGATTTTGAGCGCTACAAGGGTGTGGCGGGAATTATCCAGCAGTATTTGTTTTATTTTGAATTGTAAATGATATGAGAAAGAGAAAGGATAAACGATGTACGTTATAGTAGGACTTGGAAATCCTGACAAAAAATATGAGCACACAAGGCACAATATCGGATTTGATGTGATAGATGCGCTTGCGGATAAATATAATATAAGTGTGACAGACAAAAAGCACAAGGCGCTCTGTGGAAGCGGAGTGATTGAGGGCATGAAGGTGCTGCTCGTGAAGCCGCAGACATACATGAACTTAAGCGGTGAGTCTGTTGCTGAGGTGATGAATTTTTATAAGCTTGATCCGGATGAGAAAATGATTGTTATTTTTGATGATATTTCGCTTGAGCCGGGGCGTATACGTATCCGCAAAAAGGGCAGCGCCGGCGGTCACAATGGGATTAAGAGCATCATTGCAATGACCGGCACACAGGGCTTCAGCCGTATCAAGGTCGGTGTTGGAGAGAAGCCGCAGGGCTGGGATCTTGCTGACCATGTGCTCGGGCGTTTCAGTTCTGAGGACAGGGCAAAGGTGGAGGAAGCTATCGGTCATGCGATGGATGCAGCAGTTCTTATGATGCAGGGCGAGACGGATAAGGCTATGAACATATATAACTAGCTGGAAATCGACAAGGTGATTTTGAACAGACAGAAATGGAGAATTGAAAGTGAAAGCATTTACAGAGCCACTCCTTTCCCTTGCGGGCTTTGAGGAGATGACAAAAACGGCAGAAAAATCGTCCGGACTTATATCTGTCACGGGATGTATAGATGCGCAAAAATCACAGATGATATATGCCTTTGGAGGTCACAGGAAAAACAAGCTTATTGTGACCTTTGGAGAGCAGAAGGCGAAGGAACTGTACGATGAGTACAGTTTTTTTGACAAAGAGGTGGTGTATTATCCATCAAAGGATGTGCTTTTTTACCAGTCGGATATCAGGGGCAATCTCCTGACAGCGGAGCGCATCAGGGCTTTGAAGGCTATCCATGAGCAGGAGAGTGTGACACTTGTGACCACATTTGATGCGCTGATGAATACGATGGCGCCGATAGAAAAGATGTGGGAAAACGTGCTTACACTTGAGCAGGGACAGCTTTTGGATTTGAAGGAAATTCAGGCTGCTCTTATCAGAATGGGCTATGAAAAAGAGTATCAGGTCCAGACGATGGGACAGTTTTCTGTCAGGGGCGGTATTCTTGATGTTTTTCCGCTGACGGAGGATAATCCTATCCGAATTGAGCTGTGGGGAGACGAGATAGACACCATCAGATATTTTGACTGCGAGAGCCAGAAATCCATCGAAAATACAGACCGGGTGAGCATATATCCGGCGGCAGAGCTTGTACTTAGTGATGAGGAAAAGGCCGGGGGAATTGAAAAGCTTAAGGCAGAGGCAAAGAGGGTGTCTGACAAGCTTAGAAAGCAGATGAAGACAGAGGAAGCACACAGAGTGACTGTGATGGCAGACGAGCTTACCGAGGAGTGGGGAGAGCTGTCCATGTATGCGGGCATGGATGCTTTTTTGTCGTACTTTTTTGACGAGAGAGTCGGGCTTTTGGATTATTTTAATCCATCGGACAGCCTTATATTCTTCGATGAGCTGACCAGGTGCGCAGAGCAGGGAAAGCTTACCGAGACTGAGTTTTCAGAGAGCATGAAGCAGAGACTTGCGATGGGATATATACTTCCGGGGCAGATGAACGGTCTTTTTACAGAGAAGGAGATAGTGGCAAAGCTTGGGAAGTATTCGTGCATCGCACTCGCTGCGCTTGATAATAAAGCAAACGGACTGCATCAGCTGGGAAGCTATGGTATTCACTGTCAGAGCGTCAGCCCATACAACAACAGCTTTGAGCTTTTGATAAAGGACTTAAAGCGCTATAAGAAAAACGGCTACAGAGTCATTCTTTTATCCGGTTCAAGGACAAGGGCAAAGCGGCTTTCAGAGGATATCACAGACCAGGGAATCACATGCTTTTATACTGAAAACTACGACCATGAGCTTTTTGAGGGGCAGATTATGGTCTGCTACGGCAAGGTGAGAAGAGGCTTTGAGTATCCTATCCTAAAGTTTGCCGTGATTACGGAGTCAGATATTTTTGGGGCGCAGCAGAAGAAAAAAAAGCGTCACCGCACCTATGAGGGTGAAAAAATACAGAGCTTTACCGATTTGTCGGTGGGGGACTATGTGGTGCATGAAAACCACGGACTAGGTATTTACCGCGGCATTGAAAAGCTTGAGGTGGACAAAAAGGTAAAGGACTATATCAAGATAGAGTATCAGGGTGGCTCCAATCTCTATATTCTTGCCACCCAGCTTGACATGATACAAAAGTATGCCGGAAAGGATGCCAGAAAACCAAAGCTCAACAAGCTTGGAGGTCAGGAATGGACCAGAACGAAGAACCGTGTCAGAGGTGCGGTAAAGCAGATTGCAGGAGATCTGGTGAAGCTGTACGCCCAGCGTGAGCAGCAAAACGGATATGCCTTCGGCGAGGATACGGTATGGCAGAGAGAGTTTGAGGAGCTTTTTCCTTTTGATGAGACTGAGGATCAGATTCTTGCAATTGAAGCCACAAAGACTGATATGCAGAGCCATAAAATAATGGACAGACTGATTTGCGGTGACGTGGGCTACGGCAAGACTGAGGTTGCAATCCGTGCGGCCTTCAAGGCGGTGCAGGACAGCAAGCAGGTGGCATATCTTGCTCCGACAACTATTCTTGCGCAGCAGATTTATGATACGTTTTCGCAGAGGATGAAGGATTTTCCGGTGAATGTGGATTTGATGTGCCGTTTCAGAAGCGCAGCAGAGCAGAAAAAGACGATAGAAAAGCTCAAAAAGGGTGAGGTCGATATCATTATCGGAACACACCGCATACTCTCAAAGGATGTACAGTTTAAGGATCTGGGGCTTTTGGTAATCGATGAGGAGCAGCGCTTCGGAGTGACTCACAAGGAGAAGATTAAGCAGATGAAGGTCAATGTCGATGTGCTCACACTGACCGCTACACCGATTCCGAGGACACTCCACATGAGTTTAATCGGCATAAGGGATATGAGCGTGCTTGAGGAGCCGCCGATGGACCGTGTACCGATTCAGACATATGTCATGGAGTACAATGATGAGCTTGTCAGAGAGGCGATAAACAGGGAGCTTGCCAGAAACGGACAGGTGTACTATGTGTACAATAAAGTGCGCGACATAGCAGACATAACGGCAAAGCTGCAGGAGCTGGTGCCAGATGCGACTGTTGCATTTGCGCACGGACAGATGAAGGAGACGGAGCTTGAGCGCATCATGTACCGTTTCATCAATGGTGAAATAGATGTGCTTGTATCCACGACCATTATAGAGACAGGACTTGACATCTCAAACGTCAATACAATGATTATACACGATGCGGACAACATGGGACTTTCACAGCTTTATCAGCTCCGCGGACGAGTCGGCAGATCTAACCGTACTGCGTATGCATTTCTCATGTACAGGCGAAACAAGATGTTAAAAGAGGTGGCAGAAAAGCGTCTTGCAGCGATAAAGGAGTACTCAGACCTTGGCAGCGGCTTTAAGATTGCCATGAGAGACCTTGAAATCCGTGGTGCGGGCAATCTGCTCGGTGCGGAGCAGAGCGGACACATGGAGGCAGTGGGCTACGATTTGTACTGCAAGATGTTGAGCGAGGCTGTAAAAGAGGCAAAGGGCATCGAGGATATCAGTGATAAATTTGATACGACCGTGGATATTGTTACCGATGCTTATATTCCGGCAGGTTATATTGCAAACGAATTCCAGAAGCTGGATATATACAAGCGTATTGCAGGCATAGAGACAGAGGAAGAGAAGGATGAGATGCTCGAGGAGCTCATAGACAGGTTTGGTGAACCACCAAAATCAGTGCTCAGCCTGCTTCGCGTGGCAAGGCTTAAGGCGTTGGCACATGCCGTATATATCACTGAGATAAAGCAGACCGGCTCACTGATAAAGCTTACCATGTTTGAACGGGCAAGGATAAATCCGGAGAAGATACCAATGCTTGTTGCCCAGTATAAATCTTCCCTCAAATTCAATATGGCAGAAAACCCATATTTCACATTTGATTTAAAAAATGGCAGCGTGGCAAAGAAGCGGGATGTGCTTGATGTGGTGGAGGAACTGATTTCGCAGATGCGTAAGGAACTGATTACGGCTGAATAGTTACCCGAATTTTGGAATCATGTAGCATATAGCATAGGAAACACCACATGCTTTACGCGAAATTGACGATAATTTACAAAGTTTAGAAAATGCTTGCCAGCAGGCCCGAAAAGCTCTATAATATACGAGCGATACTATACCAATTTTAAAGAGGATAGATACAATGAAAGCGAAAAAAGTAATAGCCATGTTATTAGCTGCAACACTCTCAGTTACAGCTTTTACAGGATGTGCAATAAATAAGACCGCAACAGTTGCGACATTAGATAAAGAGGATATCAAGCTTGGGCTTGTTAATTTTATGATAAGGTACCAGGAGGCCGGTTATGATGACATGTATATACAGTACATGGGCGAGGGCTATTGGGACAAGACAGTATCAGGCAATAATACTGTGCTTGAAACATGGAAGAAAAATGCTATCGAGGAGGCTCATGAGCTTTACACATTAAAGGCGCATCAGTCAGATTACGATGTAGAGGTTTCTGATGATGAGAAAAAGGAAATCAAAAAGGCCGCAGAGAAGTTTATGAAGGCAAATTCCGATGATGTGATAGACGAGATGAGTGCTACAGAGGAGATTGTCGAGGAATATTTAGAGCTTCGCCTCATAAAGAGTAAGATGTATGCTGCAATCATCAAAAATGCTGATTCAAGCGTGACGGATGAGGAAGCCAATATGGCTGCATACACCGTTGTGAAGCTTGATTACAAGGGTGCATATGACTCTAATTACCAGTATCAGACATATACAGATGAGCAGTCAGCACAGATAAAGGCACAGGCAGATGCAGTGGTAGAGGCGCTTGCAGGCGGATCATCCTTAGAGGATGCAGCCAAGGCAGCAGGCACTACAGCCACAACAGGCACATACGCCACATACGTTGATCCGGATGCGGAGAAGACAGATGATTCAGATAAGAAATCAGATGACACAGAGTCTAAAGAGAGCTCAGAGTCATCGGACAGCAAGACAAAGGACAGTGTATACACTACAAACAATCTTGATCAGAGCGTTGTAGATGCACTCAATTCCCTTGAGGAGGGACAGACCTCAGACCTCATCACCACAGACAGCACTTACTATATCGTAAGGCTCGACAAAAAGACCGATGATAAAGCAACAGAGTCAAACAGGAAGACTGTAAAGGGCAATAAAGAGGACAAATATTACAATGGCATCCTTTCAGGATGGCAGGACGATGAAAAATGGTCTGTAAAGCAGAAGCAGCTTGACAAGATCAAGATTCACAATTATTTTACTACTACCAAGAAGGACAAAAAGGCAGCAGACACAAGTGCTACAGAGAGCACACAGCAGTCAGAAAGCACCAATAGTACAGATACAGAGAATACTGAGGCAGTAGATGGAACAGAAAACTAATATCGTACTTATAGGCATGCCGGGAGTTGGAAAGAGTACCATAGGCGTAATACTTGCAAAGGTGCTGGGATACAGCTTCCTGGATGCAGATTTACTGATACAGGAGCAGGAGGGAAAGCTTCTGCGTGAGATAATTGAGGAAAAGGGCACGGACGGTTTTATAGAGGTAGAGAACCGTGTCAATGCTTCTATCAGGGCTGATAGGGCCATTATAGCTACAGGCGGTTCGGTGGTATACGGAAAAGAGGCCATGGAGCATCTTAAGGAGATAGGCAGAGTTGTGTATCTCAAGGTTTCTTATGCTATTTTGGAAAAACGACTTGCAGACATAAAGGGTAGAGGTGTAGTATTAAAGAAAGGGCAGACTTTAGAAACCCTTTTTGAAGAGCGCTCAAAATTGTATGAGCAGTATGCAGACATCGAGGTTTCCGAGGAGGGGCTTGATGTGGAGCAGACAGTAGAGAAGCTGGTGGAGGCACTTGAATTATAGTGCTTATTTATCGTGATATTATTAGATAATAGTAGCTGCTGCGTCATTTATTAAAAGCAGCACCGGCACAAATGGCGACATAAATACGTCGTCATAAATGAAATTTGTAGTTGGATGTATAACAATAGTGTAAATTGAGAATAGTATATTAGGAGGAAGTATACTCCTGAATTCATAGAGGTGGAATATGGAACAGTACGTAATCAAAGGTGGAAATCCTTTATACGGTGAAGTTGAAATTGGTGGAGCTAAAAATGCTGCACTTGCTATTTTGGCCGCTGCCATAATGACAGACGAGACTGTAACAATAGATAATTTGCCAAATGTAAGGGATATCAATGTCTTACTTCAGGCAATCGAAGAAATCGGCGCACATGTGGAGCGCGTGGATATACACAAGGTAAAGATAAATGGTTCATTTATCAGGGGCGTAAATGTCGATAATGAATTCATCAGACGAATCAGGGCATCATATTATTTAATTGGTGCATTACTTGGAAAATACAAGCATGCAGAGGTTGCGCTTCCTGGAGGCTGTGACATCGGAAGCAGGCCGATTGACCTTCATATGAAGGGCTTCCGCTCCATGGGAGCAGACATAGACATAGCTCATGGCCTTGTCATCGCCAGGGCAAAGGAGCTTAAGGGCACACACATATATATGGATAAGGTTTCTGTAGGTGCCACAATCAATATTATGATGGCTGCAGCCATGGCAGATGGCAAGACTGTTATCGAGAATGCGGCTAAGGAGCCTCATGTCGTTGATGTGGCAAACTTCTTAAACAGCATGGGAGCAAATATCAGGGGCGCAGGAACCGATGTCATCAGAATTGTAGGTGTGGAGAAATTACATGCTACAGAGTATTCTGTCATTCCAGATCAGATTGAGGCCGGTACATTCATGTTTGCAGTTGCGGCAGCAGGAGGCAACGTGCTGGTAAAGAATGTCATTCCAAAGCATCTTGAGGCCACCACAGCAAAGCTGTTGGAGGTAGGCTGCCAGGTAGAGGAGTTTGATGACTCAGTCAGAGTAATATCAGACGGACATTTAAAGCATACACAGGTCACCACACTTCCATATCCGGGCTTCCCGACAGATATGCAGCCACAGATGGCGGTGCTTTTGGGTATCGCTGAGGGCACCAGTACAGTGACAGAGAGCATATTTGAGAATCGTTTCAAGTATGTTGACGAGCTCACCAGAATGGGAGCTGATATAAAGGTAGAGAGCAATATAGCAATCATAAACGGCGTGAAAAGATACACAGGTGCCAGAGTGAATGCACCTGACCTAAGAGCAGGAGCTGCACTGGTTATAGCAGGTCTTGCAGCAGAGGGCATCACAGTGGTTGATGATATCTACTATATTCAGAGAGGCTATGAGGCACTCGAGGAGAAGCTTACAAAGATTGGTGCAAAAATTGCCAGGGTAGAGGATGAGAAGGAGCTTCAGAAGTTCATACTCAAGGTATCGTAATAGATATATACGTAAAGCATGAAATGTAAACACAATATAAATGCAATATATAAAATAAGAACCGGCAGCATCTTACTGTAGATGCACGGTTCTTATTTTTGGTTATTTTATAATTTTTTTGAGTAACTACTCCGTAACCCGTTTGATTATAAATCGGCTTACATCACAGATTTGATGAAAAACTCGCGGTTTGTGGACAAATCAAGTATACTGCCGTCATCAAAACGTACAATAGGGCGTGACAGTTCATGTGGGTTGAGCATCACAATATTACAGAACCGGCTGTCGTTGAGCATTACACGGTTGCTCTGGTATGTGGTAGCAAGCTTTTTCAAAAACAAAAGCAGGAACTTTGTATTGTACTTTGTAAAACCTTCACTTTCAAAGCTTGATATGACAGCGAACGGACAAAGTGGTGCGCGATAGCGTCTGGCAGCAGTCATGGCATCATATACATCGGCGATGGCTGTTATCATGGCAAAGTCGTCAATCAGTGAGCTGTCAAGCTGCGAAGGATAGCCTGAGCCATCACAGCGCTCATGATGCATGAGGGCTGTGCGCTTTATTCTGGAGTCAATCTGCAGATCCCTAATCAAATCAAAACCAAACTGTGGGTGCTTTTTTATGAGCGCAAATTCTTCATCTGTGAGCTTGTCAGGCTTGTTTAGCACATCATCGGGAATCTTGCATTTACCGATATCGTGAAGTACTCCTGCGATAGTAAGCGTATTCACATCTGTCTTTTCCATATGAAGCCATCGTCCGATCATCCTTGTAATAAGCCCTACATTCAGACAGTGTGAGTACAACGAGTCTGCAATGGTGCGCATGTTGTAGAGCATGTCAAAGGTCTCGATTGTAGTGCCGCACGATGCGGAAAGGTCAATGACAGCGGTAAGAAGCGCAGCCTCATCAAAGGATTTTTCGCCGGCACAGATTTTGCCAAAGGTATCCTTGATTTGATTTATACAAGTGATGTATTTGAGCTGGAAGCCTCGGAACTCTTCTGAGGCCTGAACACGCTGGATGTTGGTCACCATCTCATGTGCGCGGGTTTTGGGTACAGGTTTTACCTTGTCTCGCTTTGCTGTATTTTCGCCGGCTTGCGGTGCTGCTGCATCGAATGGGTTTTGAATTGAGATGCTGCCTACCTTATATAGCTTCATTTTGTTGATGAGCTGACGGGTGAGTGGTGTGCCGGGCAGTGCAAGTATCTGCCCCAGAGGGGTCTTTATCGGTTCTGCTGCCACCATACCAATCTGCGCATCTTTTATGCTGATTTTAATCATGAGTTACTCCAAAAATTTATTTTGATATTGTGTGTTTAGTACTATAAATACAAATTTAAGTATAATTACAAAAATTATGAAAGTCAATAAAGAAGAAAGAATAATTGCATAAAATAGCTTATAAATAATGAATAGGGTATCGAAAATGGATTATTGATAAATCTGTATCGAAAATGATACTTGACATATATATCATGTGGTAGTAATATAGCTGACAGAGATTTGAAAAATTCTATATTGTAACTTCTCTTATTCAGAGTGATGGAGATACAAAGGATCTATGAAGTCACGGCAACCCCATTAGAAAACAGGAAGGTGCCAACCTGAGCGAGTAATCGAACAATAAGAGGATTTTTATTATCTTAATTTTAATCCACTTATTTGCAGTAAGTGGTTTTTTATTGGAAAAATATTGGTAACACAGTATGAAAGGAGCAACAGATAATTAATGGAGAAATTATTATTTACATCAGAATCAGTAACTGAGGGACATCCGGATAAGCTTTGCGATGCAGTATCAGATGCCATCCTTGATGCATGCATACAGCAGGACCCGATGAGCCGTGTCGCATGTGAGACAGCAAGCTGTACAGGCTTCATCCTTGTAACAGGAGAGATTACCACAAAGGCACAGCTTGATATTCCTGCAATTGTCAGAAAAACAGCACTTGAGATCGGATATGATGACGGAAAGAAGGGACTCGACGGAAACTCATGTGCAGTAATGGTTTCAATCGACAAGCAGTCTGCTGATATCGCCATGGGAGTTGACAAGGCACTCGAGGCAAAAGAGGGCGAACTTACAGACAACCTCGACACCGGAGCCGGAGATCAGGGAATGATGTTTGGATATGCTACAAATGAGACTGAGGAGTACATGCCATACCCAATCGCACTCGCTCACAAGCTTGCATTCCAGCTCACAAAGGTTAGAAAAGACGGCACACTTACATACCTTCGTCCGGACGGAAAGACACAGGTTTCAGTAGAGTATGATGAGGCAGGAAAGCCGGTAAGACTTGAGGCAGTTGTACTTTCAACACAGCACGACGAGGATGTTACCCAGGAGCAGATCCATGAGGACATCAGGAAATATGTATTTGATCCAATTCTTCCAAAGGATATGATTGACGATGAGACAAAGTTCTTTATCAATCCTACAGGACGTTTCGTAATAGGTGGACCACACGGAGATGCAGGTCTCACCGGTCGTAAGATTATCGTAGACACCTACGGTGGATATGCACGTCACGGCGGCGGAGCTTTCTCAGGAAAGGACTGTACAAAGGTAGACCGTTCAGCAGCATACGCAGCACGTTACGTAGCAAAGAACCTTGTAGCAGCAGGATTTGCTGACAGGTGTGAGATTCAGCTTTCATATGCTATCGGTGTTGCACAGCCAACATCTATCATGGTTGATACATTCGGCACAGGAAAGCTTGCAGATGACAGAATCGTTGAAATCGTAAGGGAGAATTTCGACCTTCGTCCGGCCGGAATCATCAAGATGCTTGACCTCAGAAGACCTATCTACCGCCAGACAGCAGCATACGGACACTTCGGACGTACAGATATCAAGCTGCCTTGGGAGGCACTTGATAAGGTTGAGGACCTCAAGAAGTATCTCTAAACAATATGTGGGGCTTCGCGCTTTTCAGGTTGTGAGCGCCGGATAGTATACATTATATTTCTTAGAAAAAGTTAGAAAGAATTTAGAGAAAATTTAGACAGAAGTTATCGGATATATGATATAATTAAGTCATGGGACTGACATTGAGTCGGTTTCCATGGCTTTTTATTTTCAGGAGGAACGGATATGAGCAGAATTTTGATAGTAGAGGACGAGGTTGCAATTGCTGATCTTGAGAAGGATTACCTGGAGCTGAGCGGCTTTGAGGTAGAGGTGGAGAATGATGGCACAAGCGGTCTCGCAAGGGCTTTGGCGGAGGATTTTGATCTGTTTATTCTTGACCTTATGCTGCCGGGCATTGATGGATTTGAGATTTGTAAGCGGATTCGTGAGAAAAAGAACACACCGATACTCATGGTTTCAGCCAAGAAGGATGATATCGACAAGATAAGAGGACTCGGACTCGGTGCAGATGATTATGTCACAAAGCCGTTTTCTCCATCAGAGCTTGTTGCCAGGGTAAAGGCTCATCTGGCCAGATATGAGCGTCTCATTGGAAGCGCTACACCTGAAAATGATATCGTTGAGATTCGTGGCATCAAGATTGACAAAACAGCCCGCCGTGTGTGGGTAAACGGAGAGGAAAAGCAGTTTACCACAAAGGAATTTGATCTGCTCACATTCCTTGCGGAGAATCCAAACCATGTGTTTACCAAGGAGGAGCTCTTTAAGGAAATCTGGAATATGGATTCAGTAGGAGATATCGCGACAGTCACTGTACATATCAAGAAGATTCGTGAGAAAATCGAGATGAACACTGCAAAGCCTCAGTATATTGAGACTATTTGGGGTGTTGGATATAGATTTAAGTTGTAGTGACAATTGGGAAAAAATAATAGATATTGTAGAAGTTATAGGACATATCAAATCCAAGTTGGGTGAGATATGTCCTTTTTCATATTAAAATAAGATGGGATAAAATAGTAAAGCTGCATTTATAGTTTCATTTGTAGTTTCAATAAACAATGTGATTGATTAATGATTTAACAGGAATCTTATGAGATAGTTATTTTGCAGTGAAATAGAATAGTTATATTTCCTGCATATATAAAAAGTAACCATGGTTATTGCAGAGTATAGTAACCAATTATAAACATATAAAAAAGGAAATGGGGAAATTAGTAATGAATGTTTTAGTTAAAAGTTCTAATGGAATTACACAGGTATCGGCAGATGCTAAGCTTTTATCGCAGAGAAAAGTCTTTATTGAGGGAGAAATATCTCCTGAGACTGCATGCGAATTTATTAAGAAAATTATTGTGCTTAACGCAGAGAATCAGGAAAAATTTATTGATGTATTGATTAATAGTCCGGGTGGGGAAATAAATTCAGGGTTGGCAATGTATGATGTAATCCAAAGCAGTAAGGCTCCAATCAGAGTGTTTTGTATTGGACGAGCATATAGTATGGCTGCGGTCTTGTTTGCCAGTGGAAAACATGGAAGGTATATGCTACCTAATTCTGAACTCATGATTCACGAGCCGTTTCTAGAAAATCGTGTAGGAGGCAACAGCTCATCAATCAAGTCAATTTCTGAAAGCCTTTTGGAAACAAAGAAAAAGATGAATAGTATTCTATCTAAGCATACAGGAAAAAGTGAGGAAGAGGTAGAAAAAGCTACAAGATATGATCATTATTATAGTCCAAAGGAGAGTAAGGAATTCGGACTGTGTGATCAGATTGTTAATTTTAGTAAGATTGTGGAGGATTAAGTTATGGAAAAAGAGAGGGTTATACTGGGGGAAAATTGTTGTTATTCTTCTGATTGCAATGAAACTGGATTAAACAATAACATAATTGTCTGTGGTGGCAGTGGCAGCGGTAAAACTATGTCCATATCAGAACCGAGACTTCTTGAAACAAAGACATCAAGTCTTATTTCCACGGTAACTAAGAGACGTATTGTGACGAAGTATATGCCTTTATTCAAAGAGAGAGGATATAATGTGTTAGATCTTAATTTTGTCAATCCGATTGAGAGTACATGTTCATATGATCCTCTAAAATATGTTGCAAGTTATTCTGATATTACATTTCTTGCAAAATCAATTGTAAAGGCAGATCCACAGAAAGATAGATCCAGTGCTGATCCATACTGGGATGAGGCAGCAATTTCTCTTTTATCAGCAGAGATAGCATATATCCTGATGACTAATGATAAAGCAACTTTTGCAGATGTTCTGGAGTTACATGATAGTCTTACGATTGATGAGGGTGGGAGCACTATAAGAACATCTCTTGATGATCAGTTTGATTATATGGCTTCAGAGTATCCAACCTGTTTTGCGGTATCCTGTTGGAAATCTTTCAAAAGTTTGCCCATAAAGACTGCGGGATGTGTATTTGGAACATTAAATACAACTATTGATACGATTTTCTCACCAGAGCTTAGGGAGATGATGGTAACAAAGCCACAAGTAGATTTTGAATTGATGGCAACTGAGAAAACTATTTTATTTGTAACTACAAGTGCTGTAAACCCAGCTCTTCATTGTTTCGTAAATATGTTTTATGCTCAGGCATTCAAACAGCTTTTTGAATATGCAGAGAGTAGTCAGAATGGTGTATTGCCTGTTCCTGTGCATGTGCTATGCGATGATTTTGCTACAGGTGGCAGAGTATTAAATTTTGCTGAATATATTAGTATCTTTCGTGAAAAGAGGATATCAGTTACTTTACTTCTACAATCAGAAAGTCAGCTTGAACAGATGTATGGAACCGGAAATGCAACCACAATCATCAATAATTGTGATTCGTATATTTATCTTGGTGGAATGGATATCAAAACGGCACAAAATATTAGTTTAAGATTAAATGTTCCTATTGATGAAGTACTTTATATGCCGATCGGTCAGGAAATCCTTTTTAGACGAGGTCAACGACCGATCATTACAAGACGATATGATATTCAAAAGGATGAGTAATATAAGAGAATTACAAATGACTATAATAGAAATGAGATTACACAAGATATATAAAAAGTGGGTCAACGTAGTCCGTTTATGGCTTGAAGTAGAGAAAACTTGATATTATCGTATTTTGGGTGATTATAGAATAATAGGTTGACCCACTTTTTGAACCATAATTAATGATTTTTGACTAAAAAGGTGGTAATGCAATAGAACAAGTGTTATAATCAGTGGTGTGAAAGTAGCCCGATATAGAGGACAATAACTATAACTTGCAATCATTCTTTTTTGTTTTCTTACTGTTATTTGTGAAAGGTAGCCCGATATAGCAAAATAGGTAAGGAATATATTAAGAAAAAGCAAAAGTGAATATGGAATATTAATCAGAATTTTATTGAGGATTATGAATGTTACGTATTTCATTCATGATCCTCATTTTTTGTGAAGTGATAGTTACGATTTAGATGTAATCTTGATGCCGTGGTGTGAACAGCAACAGGTGATGGTGGTATGGGAAGAAAGAAGTTGAAGTTGTAGAAAGATTGACAGCATTGTATTTTCGAGCATATAATTAAGTGAGTTTTTAGTATTATGTAGCAATATAGTTAGGGCAAATTTAAAAGAGAAGGTAGCATATGAAATTATCAAAAGAAAAGCACACCAGATCAGCAGTAGCAAATAATGGAGACATCAAATCGGCAGAAGTAAACAATGGGAACACCAAATCAGAAGAAGTAAATAATGGGGACACCAGATCAGCAGTAGCAAATGAAGAGCAGAATATAGGGGGAATTCTTTATCGTTTTCCTGGTAAGAGCATAGATGGGGTAAAGGATCAAATGCTCAGAAGAGATAAAGAAGTAAAAAAATTGTATAATGTTTTTAATCAGATACAGGTAGGTACTAAACCTAAAAAATGGAATAATGATGAAAAATTATCTCCAGAAGAAAATGAGCGCAGAGCACAACAGAAAAATATTAAAATGAAGAATTATAAATGGAGAGAAGCCTGCTCAAAATATGTCGAATCTTCTCAGAGAATAATAAATGATGTAATTTTTTATTCTTATAGGAAAGCCAAGAATAAACTAAGATATATGAGAAAAAATGAAGATATTCTGAAAAAAATGCAGGAAGCAGAAAAATTATCGAAGTTTTCCGGTGGAAAATTAGAGGATTTTGTAGCGTATACGCTCAGAAAGAGTCTGGTAGTATCAAAATACGATACTCAGGAGTTTGATTCAGTAGCTGCAATGGTAGTATTTCTTGAGTGTATTGGTAACAACAATATATCAGATCATGAAAGGGAAATTGTTTGTAAGCTTTTAGAGCTGATTAGAAAAGATTTCTCAAAATTAGATCCGAATGTTAAAGGCTCTCAAGGTGCTAATATAGTCCGTTCGGTTAGAAATCAGAATATGATAGTACAGCCACAGGGAGACAGATTTTTATTTCCACAGGTATATGCTAAAGAGAATGAAACTGTAACCAATAAAAATGTGGAAAAGGAAGGACTGAATGAGTTTCTGCTTAATTATGCCAATCTGGATGATGAGAAGAGGGCGGAAAGTCTTAGAAAACTTCGTAGAATATTAGACGTTTATTTCAGTGCTCCGAACCATTATGAAAAGGATATGGATATTACATTATCTGATAATATAGAAAAGGAAAAATTTAATGTTTGGGAAAAACATGAGTGCGGAAAAAAAGAAACTGGTCTTTTTGTTGATATACCGGATGTATTGATGGAAGCAGAAGCCGAGAACATAAAGCTGGATGCTGTTGTAGAAAAAAGAGAGCGCAAGGTATTGAATGACAGAGTGAGAAAACAAAATATCATATGTTACCGATATACACGGGCTGTTGTAGAAAAATATAATTCTAATGAGCCGCTCTTTTTTGAAAATAATGCTATCAATCAGTATTGGATACATCATATTGAAAATGCTGTTGAACGTATTCTTAAGAATTGCAAAGCCGGAAAGCTATTTAAGCTTCGTAAGGGATATCTGGCAGAAAAAGTGTGGAAGGATGCAATTAACCTTATTAGTATAAAATATATAGCACTTGGTAAAGCTGTATATAATTTTGCACTGGATGATATCTGGAAAGATAAGAAGAATAAGGAACTTGGCATTGTTGATGAGAGAATCCGGAATGGAATAACATCTTTCGATTATGAAATGATAAAAGCCCACGAAAACTTACAAAGAGAACTGGCTGTCGATATAGCATTTTCGGTTAATAATTTGGCGAGAGCAGTATGTGATATGAGCAATCTGGGTAATAAAGAGTCAGATTTTTTATTGTGGAAAAGAAATGATATAGCGGACAAACTAAAGAATAAGGATGATATGGCATCAGTTTCAGCGGTATTGCAGTTCTTTGGAGGAAAATCCTCTTGGGATATTAATATATTTAAGGATGCATACAAAGGTAAAAAGAAATACAATTATGAAGTTCGATTTATAGATGATCTGCGTAAGGCAATTTATTGTGCCAGAAATGAAAATTTTCATTTTAAGACAGCATTAGTTAATGATGAAAAGTGGAATACAGAACTTTTTGGAAAGATTTTTGAAAGGGAAACAGAGTTTTGCCTTAACGTAGAAAAGGATAGATTTTATTCTAACAATCTGTATATGTTCTATCAGGTTAGTGAATTAAGAAATATGCTGGATCATCTATATAGCAGAAGTGTATCACGGGCGGCTCAGGTTCCTTCATATAACAGCGTAATTGTTAGAACAGCTTTTCCTGAATATATAACTAATGTGCTTGGATATCAAAAGCCGAGTTATGATGCAGATACTTTAGGTAAATGGTATAGTGCATGCTATTATTTATTAAAAGAAATTTATTATAATTCTTTTTTACAGTCAGATAGAGCTTTACAATTATTTGAGAAATCTGTAAAAACACTCAGTTGGGATGATAAAAAACAGCAAAGAGCGGTTGATAATTTCAAAGACCATTTTTCTGATATAAAAAGTGCATGTACATCTTTGGCTCAGGTTTGCCAGATATATATGACAGAATACAACCAGCAGAATAATCAGATTAAAAAGGTAAGAAGTTCAAATGATTCTATATTTGACCAACCTGTTTATCAACATTATAAAGTTTTATTAAAAAAGGCAATAGCAAATGCATTTGCTGATTATCTGAAAAATAACAAGGATTTATTTGGGTTTATCGGAAAACCATTTAAAGCAAATGAGATAAGAGAAATTGACAAGGAACAGTTTTTGCCTGATTGGACATCAAGAAAATACGAAGCGTTGTGTATAGAAGTAAGTGGAAGTCAGGAACTTCAAAAGTGGTATATTGTTGGTAAATTCCTGAATGCAAGGTCATTAAATCTCATGGTCGGTTCGATGAGATCATACATACAATATGTAACAGATATAAAAAGAAGAGCTGCCAGTATAGGAAATGAGCTGCATGTCAGTGTTCATGATGTAGAGAAAGTTGAAAAATGGGTTCAGGTTATAGAAGTGTGCTCATTATTAGCTTCCAGAACATCAAATCAGTTTGAGGATTATTTTAATGATAAGGATGACTATGCCAGATATTTAAAATCATATGTAGATTTTTCAAATGTCGATATGCCTTCTGAATATAGCGCATTAGTAGATTTTAGCAATGAGGAACAGAGTGATCTATATGTTGATCCAAAAAATCCAAAAGTAAACAGGAATATTGTTCATTCAAAGCTGTTCGCGGCAGATCATATTCTTAGAGATATTGTTGAACCGGTATCAAAAGATAATATAGAAGAATTTTATAGCCAAAAGGCTGAGATAGCCTATTGTAAAATAAAAGGGAAAGAGATTACAGCAGAAGAGCAGAAGGCTGTACTTAAATACCAGAAACTTAAAAACAGGGTAGAGCTTCGTGATATTGTAGAATATGGTGAAATAATCAATGAGTTATTGGGACAGCTTATAAACTGGTCTTTTATGAGGGAAAGAGATTTGCTTTATTTCCAGCTGGGATTTCATTATGATTGCCTAAGGAATGATTCTAAAAAACCCGAGGGATATAAAAATATTAAAGTAGATGAAAATTCTATCAAAGATGCAATTCTATATCAGATAATTGGAATGTATGTTAATGGTGTTACGGTATATGCTCCGGAGAAAGACGGTGATAAATTAAAAGAACAATGTGTTAAAGGTGGAGTCGGTGTAAAGGTTAGCGCATTCCATAGATATTCTAAGTATCTTGGATTAAATGAAAAGACTCTTTATAATGCAGGACTTGAGATATTTGAAGTAGTTGCAGAACATGAGGATATTATAAATCTGAGAAATGGCATTGATCACTTTAAATATTATCTTGGAGATTATAGAAGCATGCTATCTATATATAGCGAGGTTTTTGATAGGTTCTTTACTTATGATATAAAGTACCAGAAGAATGTATTAAATCTTCTGCAAAATATTTTGCTCAGGCATAATGTTATCGTGGAACCGATATTGGAATCAGGATTTAAAACTATAGGCGAACAGACCAAACCGGGGGCAAAACTATCAATTAGAAGTATAAAATCTGATACTTTTCAATATAAGGTAAAAGGCGGCACTTTAATAACTGATGCGAAGGATGAGAGATATTTAGAGACAATACGAAAGATATTGTATTATGCGGAGAATGAAGAGGACAATCTAAAAAAGTCTGTTGTTGTAACCAATGCGGACAAGTATGAAAAAAATAAAGAGTCTGACGATCAAAATAAGCAAAAAGAAAAGAAAAATAAGGACAATAAAGGGAAGAAAAATGAAGAAACAAAAAGTGATGCTGAAAAAAATAATAATGAGCGTTTATCATATAATCCTTTTGCAAACCTTAATTTTAAATTATTAAATTAAATATTTAAGATGACAATCTGATGAAGGCTGAGGTTTATAAGATTGTAAAATTTGTTCAGGATAATGAAAAGTATAAGCCGTTCAAGTACACATAAAAAGTGGGTCAACCTAGGCTTATATTGAATAAAATAAAGAAAGACAGTATTTATAAGCCTTTTGTGAATAATAATATAAACGGTTGACCCACTTTTTAATAGTAATAGGTTGATTTATGCGAAAAAAGATGATAATCTGATATAGAAAGTATTATATATACTGTCGTGAATACAGCTCGATATAGTGAGCAATAAGTTTTTGTATATTCAGAAATCATGTTGTCAATATCAATATCTTGAATGTGAATACAGCTCGATATAGTGAGCAATAAGAAAATACTCAATTATTCTTACTATTGCTTCAGCAAAGAGTGAATACAGCTCGATATAGTGAGCAATAAGTGTGCATTGTTGATAGTTACTCCAGCCACTGCATGTGAATACAGCTCGATATAGTGAGCAATAAGGGTAAACGTTACGCTATTGCTGTTTCAAGAGTCTGTGAATACAGCTCGATATAGTGAGCAATAAGCTTTTTAAGAAAGACCGGAATATTTATGTTCAATCAACTTTTTCGTGAATACAGCTTGATATAGTGAGCAATAAGATTTAAAGAACATCGCGTAAAATTATTTGGTGAGAGTGAATACAGCTCGATATAGTGGAAATAGAATGTTGGGGAAATGTATTATTGAGAAAGAAAAATAGTAAATATCAACTAGAAGTTTTATTGAAGATTATGAATGTTATATATTTCATTCATAATCTTCTTTTTTGTCAATGATTTGAAAAGAAGATGTAGAAATATTGACAGCTTCACATTTTCAAGCCTATAATTAAATGAGTCTTTAGTTTTATAAAATAACTCATTAATACAAACTTACTAAGGAGGCATTGATAATGATAAAAACAGTTAAATTAAATATATTGATTCCATTGCAATATGAAAAAAGTGATTATTCAAAAACAACAGAACCAAATTTGCAGCTTTCGAAAGAACAAATTAATTCGTTAAAAGATTCCAGACTTTATGATTCATCTGAATGGTTTCATTATTGTTTCAGAAATAAACCATTGGAAGCTAATTATCAAATGATCAATTCTCCGCTTCTTAATGACGATAATTATTGCATTAGCAGAATAGAGATGGATTCAGTGGTCAGATCTCTTACAGGATTACATAAGAATGAAAATACAAAATATATTTTAAAAGGTAAAAAAGATATTGAATTTCGTATTGGAAAGTTAAGAATTCTTTTTACTAAAAGCAGCTTTGCTTTTCTGCATATTGAAGTATATGCTTCCGAACTTCCGGAAAAAGATACCTTACTTTTTCTAAATATGTTTGGACAGATTAATAATAGCCAGCCACGCATTGAATACAGAAGAAAAATATCAAAAGACGAGGAAGAAACAGTAAAGATTAACTTTAAAGACATTATTTTAACTCTAATTAACCTGCAGTCTTATGTACCTTTATACTTATATAGAAACAGGATTACTCCTTATTTTCAGATATGTCTAGTCGGTACATGTGAGCAGGATAAAAAATTAATGTTCTTTGACTCTGTACAATCACTTTCTAAACGTGTAAGCATGAGAAAAATTAACACTTCACATATTTACATTGGTAAGGAACCATATATATCAAGATTTACAGGAGACAGAACATTTTGCTTATATGGGGATATAGATAGTTGTGGAGAGGATAATATTGATTTTATAACAGACATAAAGAATGGATTAACAAAATCTGCAACAGAAAATTATACTAGCATATATGCGTTTTTAATTGCTTTGCATCTTATCGCAACTAAAAATGATATATATGATAATGATACGGAATATCTGATAAGTGCACCTACCAGACTATCAGATGAGGATAATATCAGGGAATTTTATGATAAATGTATTTATGAGAACTGCTGGAAACTTAAGGAGGAAATATCTGATGTAAGAACCAAAATTCAGATTATCGGTTTAGACTCCATCAGACAGTTTGTTAAGCGATGGGAAGGAGCTCCAAAGGAAAATTCAAATATTTATTTTGGAAAATCTCCATTTTTATTTATAAGCTATGCGCATACGGACAAGGATATTGTATATCCAATTATCGAAAGGCTTCAGAAGAAAGGTGTCAGAATATGGTATGATACAAGACTCAGACCGGGGGATGAATGGCCTGAAGAAATAGGCTGGAATATAATTGACTGTGCTTTGTTTATTGTTATGTTATCTGACGCGGCTGTTCTTTCAATACATGTTCGTGAAGAACTTAATATGGCAAATAGCAGGCACAAAAATTTATTTGGTGTAAAAGTGGAGCCGCTCAAGGATATTAAATTATCTCCCGGAATGGAGTTACAGCTTAGCATCAGCCAGATGATTGATGATGCATTGTCCGAAGATCAAATGGTTGACAGTATTTTTTCAATTATTACAACTAAATATCCAGAGTTGATAGAAAAATAATCCAATGATGAAAATGGATTATTCATAACACATATTAAACACATTTCTTACGAAGAAAAGAGCGTGTAATATATCATAAGTATTGTTAAATACTATGTATATTACATGCTCTTTTTTCTATGCATACAAATCAATATAGTTTCAAAACAGGTTTCAAAAAGTATGATAATTGATAAAAGCTATAACAAAAACAGTATGCTATGATTTTATTATCAAATGAGGGCAACACTGTCAAAGACACAGTTGCGATGATGAAAGAGCCACATAGAAAGAGGGGATATACATGATACAAATTGATGTACAGAAATTGGAAGAAAAGATACATATAGAATATCACATGAGTATGGAGGCAGCTCATGAAAGGGCTTTGCAGGTGGAAAAAAGATGTCCCAAACAGTTATATATAAATGTTTATCAGTGGATAAAGGGAGATGAGATTTCGGATATCTATATTGGAAAATATTCATTGCCTATGATTTTGGATATCTGGAAAAGTAATGATTTTTTGAGAGCATTAGAGGTAATGTGCGAATTGAGTCAGGGAGATACAGAAAAGGCTGAATTTAATATATGGGAAATGAGGAGGTAGTGTATGGAATATGGCGTTCATTCTACCAGATATACAAGGCTCAGTGATGAGCAGCTCTATTCAATGTATAGGGAAACAGCCTATTCGCAGCTTAAAGAGGAAGAAAAGCTTGAGCTTATTCAGGAAACTGTAAATCGGGATGCAATGGAGAGAGGTGAAATAGGTTCACCGGAAGTGAGATTTATCAATCTGCCGGTAAATGAGAGTGGAAACTCGATAGATGGAGTGATCAATATAAATCGGGATATGGCAGTCTATGGTGTTCAGAATTATGAATATAAAGGGCATGTAATCCATCATAATATAGATGATTATAACATTCAAACGTTAAACACAGCTATTCATGAAAATATTCACTGTTTTCAGGCACAGATAATAGACGGAACAATTGATACCGATGATATGAAGATGAGATCTGAATATCAGGCCAATGATTTTACGTGTAGTCCTGTAACTTTGTATGGAAGCACGCAATTAGGATGCCAATATCTTGTTGGTGAAAGCCCTATGGGATACTATATGTATTATTTTCAGCCGACAGAAAGGGATGCTTATTTAGGAGCTGAACAAAAGACCGGGGAAATATTAAATCAACTGACAGAAAAATACGGTAAGGAATTTTCCTTTGAACAGTATACCAAATCAGTTGAAACCACAGGATTTCAGATCAGAGAGCAGGAGGCGATAAAACTTTTTAATAATCCGAATTTTAAGATGGATTTATCGCAGGTGCTACAAAACCAGTATTTTGGAACTGATAAATCGGTTGATTCGAGAACAGAGACAATGGTAAAGGCAGAGATGATTGTCTCATACAACAATTTAGAACAAGATTTTTCAATGAATAAGGAGGAACATATTATGTCATTTGATCCAACACCGGTAAGCTTAGAAGAATATAACCAGAGTCTCAGAGATCCTGTTAATGATAATACAATATCTGAGGATGAGGCTGTAAATGAAACTGCACAGATGAGTGAAAATTATCTTATGGCAGTGGAAAATTTTCAGGATTTAAGTACTGGAGATGAGAGTATGGATGATGGGGGACTGGTTGCAGATGGAATAGAAGATGGTGGGATAGGATTATAAAACAGGAGGGGTTAGATTATGTCATTTGATTACAGAAGGAATTTTTCAGGTTTGGCAACTACGTCAGAAAAGCATGGAAAGAATACAAGTGTTTATTCACAGGATGTATTTGGAAAAAATATATTTGAAAATTCTGTTCCTGTATGGACTGCGGACGGTTCGGAAAATCCGTATGTTGTTTTTACCGATCCAAATACAGGTTTGAAAATGGGGATAAATCGTGAAAGACTGGGACTTGGGATGCTGGTTATTGGTGCACCGGGTGCCGGTAAAACGAACTTTATAAATGCTAATCTGAAACGAATATTAGAAACAATGGAATCGGATGATGTCATCATAGTTTTTGATACTAAAGGGGACTATCTGACAGAATTTGGTGGGATGATTGCAGATCGGGACAAAATAGTGATCGGTACTGGCGAAGAGTATAGGAATGAAACAAGTTACCATAATATTTTTGCAGAGATCATGCCACGGGGAATGGATGGGAGACTTGTGTACACTATGGATTCAGACACGGATGCTCTTGATTTTTCTACCCAGTTATTCAGTAAAATGGATAGTGAAATCCAGCCGATATTTCCTGCCATGGCGGGACAGATTTTTGCAGCAGTTCTTGTGTATTATATGAGGACATTTTGGAAAACGGATCAATCAAAATTGAATAATAAAGAATTGCTGCGCTTTTTTTCACATAGTACAAATGAAGATATTAGAAATATTCTGTGTCTTGATTATATGAAAGATTACAGAAAGTGCATGGATTATATCTCAGGAAAGAGTAGTGAGACACAGGGGGTAAACAGTTATCTTGGTGCAGTATTGGGAAAAATGTTTATAGGACCATTTGCAGAATCGTGCTGCGGGAGAGAATTTTCAATGCGAGAAGTAGTCTACGGAAGTAGAAAAAAAGTGCTGTTTATTGAGTATGATTTGCAGAGAGGAAATGTTCTTGCGCCTATGTATGGAATGCTGATAGACAGAGCATTGGCATATGCGCTCGGAGGACGTGAAAAAATAAAAAAGAATAAGTATTTTTTACTTGATGAAGCGTTATTACTGCCAAAGCTGGAGCATTTACAGAATAGTACCAATTTTGGACGTTCGCAGGGCATAAAAATTATTTGTGGAAGTCAGAATATTGAAGGATTTGAAAGTCTTTATGGTGAAGCCGGAGCAAAGAATATGCTGTCATCATTCCAAAATATTGTTGCATTTAAGGTAACTGATTATGATACAAGACAGTTTCTTATACAACGGCTGGGAGAAAACTATATAAATCACTCGATATCGGCACAGCAACAGTCCTTAAATGTTCAAAGAGAGGGGCATACGATTGAGGATTGGCAGCTTCTCTCATTGCAGAAAGGAGAAGCGGTTGTATCTCTTGCCTGGGAAGGCCCGTTTTTATTTAAAATGCCTTTATACCAAAGAATATTAAAATGAAAGGGGAAATGGTGATATGAATAACAAAAATTCGATTATGCGTCAGTGCGAATATTTAAATGAAGCAAGAAGAGTAAAAGCCGGCAGTGTTACAAGTGACGAGTTTTTTTGTAGAGTAACAGGAGATCTTTTAATAAGTGGAAAAGATGCTGGAAACATGAGATTAGTAGAGAATCTTGTACATAATTATTTTGTCAGGGATGATTTTCCGACTATAGTACTTACAAGTCATATGCAGTTGACAAAATCAATTGGTATACGTGATAGAAAGAGACAGATTATTACAAGCAGGGATGATCGTAATTATATGCCTTTCTATAATATGGATGCACAGCAGATTATTCCATTAGTAAGTTATACAGTAGATAAGCTTGGATATAGTGGGATGAACAGTAAGGTATTGCTGTATTGTTCATCAATACTAAATATAGTAGCCACTCAATATCCGTTGTCACTTCCGGCAATAACGAAGCTGCTGGAAGAAGACGATGATTTTATATCAGGTCTTGCTATTCACGCAGGACTGTCAAATGTGGTAGCTGATAATATCAGGGCAAATCATGAAGCAGGAATTATTTTGCGTAGAGTTTTTGAATACATTGAAAATGTTTTTGGAGAAGTATATGAACCGGGGCGTGACTCAAAATATAATTTTCAAAGTGCGGTCATGGGGAATGTTAATGGAATGATTATGTTTGTCTGCTCATCAGATCAGGAACTTATGAATAAGTGGCTGAAAGATGAAATATATAACACGATAAAATGTAACATAAAAATCAGAGTGATTTTGGATGAGGTTCCGTTTATTAGCCAAAATGATGAACTGATCAAGTTTCTTCTTACTTCAAAAAAACAGGGACGTATAGAACTGGTTCTTGTTACAAAAAATGCATTAGATGTCGTTTCTAATGGTTCAGATTTGGATTTTGCAAATATTATTATGTTTCAACACAGTACTCCGACAGCGGTAGATGATATTTCAAGAGCCGTGTTTGGTACATTCCAATATCATTATCCTGTTTCTGGAATTGGTGATGTACCGCATATACTGTTTTCCGTAAAGAAATCAGTTCACTGGGATATACGTACAGAGGAAAGATTGAGAGTATGCAGTAAGGATTTATGGGCAAGACAGTCTGTTTTTGGGTATTCATCTGATTATCTTGCAATAAAGACCACTGCTAATGAAAATGTGTATCTTGTCCCCACCTCTGAATTTATACCATTTAATAATAAAAACGAAGTAAGGATAGTATAAGTTTCAAAAAGGGTTTCAAAAACCAAAGCTTTTAAGCCTATATTTAATAGTCTTGTTGATTTAGTATATAGTTACAAACAAAGGAAGGGGGACACAAATGAGGCACAGAAACAATATCTTTGAGCAGGAGACGTACAGAGGAACGGGAATTAAGGCTATGTCGGCTGTACAATTAACGGTGATAATTCTTTCTGCAATATCTGTGATAGCAGCAGTTTATATTGTTGCCAATTTCAATGAAATTACAGCACGGATGGCAATATTTGCCGCAAATATTTTAACATCCGGAATGCCGCTTATTGTGGCAGCTATCGCAGGTATTTATCTTGTTATAAGAATAAAGTGGAAATGGCGTACAAGATTTTGGAGGTGATGAGATATTATGAATGAATATCAGGAACTTACAGTATGGGATGTTATAAAACGGTTTATTGCTGGATGGGTGGTGGGATTGGGAATTTTGGCTGTTTATAGCTGTGTTAAGTACAGGAAGTATATAGGTGCAGTATTTACAGATTCAGTATTAAGCTGGATTAACGCGGTTATACCGATTATTATTGTACTATTTGCAATTATTTATATGATTAAATCAATATTCAGATAGAGCGAATGGAAAGGGAGAAAAATATGATTAAAACAGGCGAATACAGAAATTATGGACAGATGAATGATCAGGCTCGTAAGGAAACAACTGTGGAAGAATATGCTTGGCAAGGAGGAAAGCTTGTTAAAGTTGATTCGGCATCGGCAACTCAGGGACCAATTATTCATACTTCAGAAGATAAAGTTTTTGCAAAGTAAAGGAGCGATTAGTTATGTACTGGTATGAGAAGGAAAATGGAGCATTGCTGCAATGTGAGAAAGATGGATTCATTCAGTTTATGCGGGAATATAATAATAGAGAGATGAAAATGTCGTTCTTATTTGATGAACAGAGACGTTTTTGCGTGAATTTGCTGCTTCCGGTGAAGATGTCACCGGAAGAGCCATGGAGATATTTCAAGTTTCATGTAGTGTATATGCATGATCATCCTGGCAGGGGAGCAGATGGACTGTATGGTGGTTCGATAAGAGTTTATCCAATGACAAAATTAAAACCGGGATTTCACCATCTTGTTACTGATTCGGCAATGGGAATTCCGTATATATGTCAGACTAAAACGGCAAACTCATGGGAAGTTAATGGATATAACGCCATGAGACGTGTATTGAGATGGATTGATGTTTATTGTGTATGGGAAAAGACAGGCGTAGATCTTGATCGCTAAATATTAGGAGGATGAATATGTTTAAAAGAAACAAGGGAAAAAATCAATATCATGTATATATAACTACTAACACATATAGGGGAATGATTCTCGAAGTAGGGAGACATCCTAACAATGAGAGTATCATTCAGATGCCGGGACTAAGAATTGGCAATAATTTTTACTTTGATGTGGTCTCTGATAGTGGAATTAATGCAATTTACACACCAACTTGCTGCGAAAAAGATCATGTCTATGCAGATCATTTATCAACAAGAATAGCAGAGAATTATGATTTTTCGAAGGGGAAAATGACGGTATCACAGGTACACAGGCATCCGGATGGATGTATACATTTCAGTTCGGGAGATTTCGAGGCAAACAGCAATCTGGCAAAACAGTACGGTGGTGTTGTAAATGGGCTGATGTTTGTAGACCCCGAATTTAGATTAAAGTTCTGGTATATAGATGAAAATGGAAAAGAGACAGAAGCCGAGTATGAAATTAATGATCGTGCTGTGATGGAAGCCATGCCGTTTGTGGAAATTGAGAAGATAAAAAGTGAGGTGGAGAAAAGGGAGGCATTAAAAAAAACATGTGAAAATGATAAATTAGATGAGGATATGGATTTTGCAACTTCGATTGAAGATATGAAACCTTTTAAGGTACTTATTCCGGAAGAATTCAGGAAACAGGAATATGAAGGAACTCTTATTGGGTATTATATTCCGGAAACAAAAACATATAATATTTTGAGACGATCGGGAAAGCCTGAAGCAGGTGCTGTAAGGTTAGGAACAGCATGTAGATTAGACCATTCATTAGCGAGATATGACAATGGATTATTTCCAACTTTATACATTTTCTGGAATTGTGGTGAGCCTGAAATTGTTATTGGTAATGATAAAAAAAATAGTGACGTTGAGATAGAGTACTATTCAGCAGAAGCTGATATATTCTCTCGAAATGAAGGAATCACTGAATGCAGTATGATGAAAAATAAGCAGGTTATACTTGTAGGAGCGGGTTCTGGTGGGTTTAATATTGGTCTTAATATGGTAAGGGCGGGTGTTGGTTCTGTACTGGTTGCAGATGATGATATTATGGCATATCACAATATAGCGCGCCATGAGTGTGGTATTCATGATGTAGGCAGATATAAAGTCGACTGCTTTAAAGAGAGAGCAGCAGATATTAATCAGGACTGCAAAGTTTACACATTCAGGGATTTGATTCAGCATATAGACCCGGAGATGCTTGAAGACAGTATCTGGAAAGATTCTGTAATAATATGCTGTGCGGATAACAGACATTGTGCGTATATATGTAATGACTTGGCAGACAGATATAATATACCATTTATAGATGCAGGATGTGGTCCAAGAGCTTCCACTGGAGAGGTGTTCTATTATAAACCAAACTGTAACATGCCTTGTTACACATGCACATATGGGGAGGATAAAGGTGTTGATTATAATAATCAGGCAATCAGGCGTCAATTCTATGCAACAGAAAAGGAATTGCAGCGAATGACATTTCAGCCCGGCATGTATATGGACATTGAAATTGTTGCTTTGTTTACTGCTAAGCTTGCGGTTGATCTGCTGATGGAGAAAGAGAAAGATTATCAGTTGAAGCTTCTCCCATATATCACTCAGTGTACGATTCTGCTTAATTATCCTGTGGATAAAGAGATAAATCCATATATGAATATATTTAATGAAGATATTTTAAAGCCTTTTACGTGGAAATCGGTTTTAACAAGAAAGGATGCTGAGTGTAGTAATTGTGGAACTAAATGAGGAGGCATGACTTATGAGTTATGTTATAAGAGAAGGGAAAAGATACTATAAAGACGATAGAACAGAGATGTTATCACTTGATACGGCCACGCAAGAAGAGGCTGATAGAAGAGAACAGCGAAATAATAATTATTATGAATATATAGATAATACAAATCATAGAAAACGAATCGCATTAGTTCTGGTCTTGTCTCTGGTGGTTATTTTTGGAATCGCTAAATTTTATAATGTTCATCATGAATCAAAAGCGAAACAGTTTATTTCACAGTATATGGCTCTCCATGAAGAAAAAGCAGATGCGAATGAGGCAATGAGTAGCGAAACGGACTCACAGGCTGAAGACAATGATAACGCTAAATCGGATGATTATATTATGCCGGACAGTGCAAGTCGTTATCTGGAACTGGCAGATATCGGGAATTTAGATGATAATACTCTTCAAATGATTATCTATGAAATTTATGCCAGACATGGTCATGAATTTATAGTTCAAAAAAATATGGATTATTTCAAGACCAAAGAATGGTATACTTCAATAATTGCATCTACTACATCTATCTTTTTTTCTAAAGCCACTTGTTTTATCAAGCGCTTATATACTTTTCCGATATCCCAATGGGAAGGAACTGCATACTGACATTCCCCCACATTATCAAAATTTCCAACGGAAATTTTTGCTTCTTCAATAAAATCATCACTCACCCGCTCTATATTATCGCTATGGTAAATATCCGCTAAATCATATATTTTTGCAATGCGTTCTTTGCCTAATGCATCTACCACTGCTACTCTCTTATTTTTTGTTTTTCTTGCAATATAACCAATCAGACCACATACAAAAAATAAAATCCAGCCATTCATCTGTCATCTTGCGAAATTCTTTGATGTTTAAATCCTGATTTAAACGCACGTCATAAATCGACACAATTTTTGCATCATAGCGTCTTGCCCATCTCTGCGCCTGTTCTTTTATGATCGTGCAATAAAAACCAACGCCAAAATCTTTTGTGTTGCGTCCTACGCAGATTTCCGGGTTTTCAACGGGTGTATAACCGCCATGATAAACTGTCCCTTTCGCCATAATGTCTACTCTTTCTTCTACTCCGCCTCATGCATCTCCACTCCCGGCTTTGCCTCCACCGTATGTGTTGCCTCATAGAGTGACGCCGTCGGTGCGACCGGGCTCATGAGCACTTTTCCGGTTCCGCGGTACACATTGACGAGTCCTTCGCCGCTGACTGCCGAACCCACAAGCGTTTTCGTCGATCTCTCCACAGTAAATTCCAGACCAGAGGACCAGCAGACTGCAAGATTTCCGTCAATTTTTAATTCATCATTGTCAAGTTCTACCTCAATCAGTTCTTCATACGGCACGTTACTCTCCAATGCTGCGACACCTTCCCCGACCAGACTTAAGTTGAAAAATCCTTCTTTGCCAAGCACGGTCGATGAGATTGTTTTCCGCGCCGTCAGCTTATTTTTTACGGTTCCGGAACAGGCATAAAATATGCCATCCTCGATCGTCATGCCCTTTTCACCCCAGGATCCGACATCCACTAAGATCAGATATTTATAGGTAGGTTCTAACACCAGAATGCCGTTGCCGACGTATTCCGGTTTGACTGCTGTCTCCTTTGTGATCGCACCTTTGACCATCTTGCCGACAAAATCACCGACTCCCTTGATCCCTGTGGTTGCTTTCACATGACCTGCCATCCACTGCATGCTGCCCGCCTGGATAATGGCAGACTCTTTTCCGTTTAGTTCAATAACGATCTGGCGTCTGCGGACACCCATTTTACTCATAAAGTACTCATTTCTCGCATTTTCCGGCGCAACGGAGGCGTCTGACTGATACTCTAATACATGAAAATTTCCAAGACTGCTCACATATTTTCTTTCGTTGTTTTCTAAATTTTTTATATTCATTTAAACTCCCTTTCCTGCGCTGCTTTCTAATGAAAACAAGTTTTGCACACTGATCTCCTATTCTTTCTTATCCGCTCCATTATAAAACAAACCGCTTTTCTTATTCAATCAGTATCCATATCATATTTAAAACTTCGGTTGTAAAGTCAACGTTTTCTGGTAGATCTCAACTAATTTTTCACGGTTCTTTTCACTGATAAAATAATAATCG